>Ga0214543_1001829_pt1 | contig 41756 bp, 19 predicted proteins | sample CNSS2metaG_FD_160094 | JGI IMG/M metagenome (GOLD analysis project Ga0214543, IMG submission 160094) | Root nodule microbial communities from cowpea collected in UCLA plant growth center, Los Angeles, California, USA - CNSS2 | ecosystem: Host-associated > Plants > Roots > Nodule | place: USA...
CATTACCTAAAAGAAAATTAAATGGGTCATTTGGAACTTTTGTATTTGGAGGTTTTCTTTCCGTGACCTCTGTTTTGTGGTAAGGTACAAGGTACAAGATTAAAAAAAATGAAACTTTTCTTATTCGGGCTTTGAGAGACAGCGCAAATACTGGACTTGGAGTCAGGCCCAAATGAGAAGTGTACGGTCCATTACTTTTTTTTTTCTAATATGAATAAACTAGTCTAATAAACAAAAACTTCGTATGTTTTATTTTGAAACTAGTCACTTCGTGGACAAAACACCCTAAAAAACCACTTTAAAGAAAGAATTACCTTCTTGCACTCGCAAAGGGCACTTCTGAAATCTCTACAAACTAAAAAGGTTCATCAAGTGATATAATCTCAAAATGGAAAATCACAGTTACGATTATTGACGAAGATGACACTGTGAATCAAAGAAACAAGAGCAGTTTCCATACATAAAGCAAAAACACAAGAACAAGGAAACAAACACCGGATTGTACAATCATCTGGTTCTTCTTCTCCCCCAAACATTAAAAATACGATCACAAAGAAATCAGTTAAATTAGTTTGGCTTTTGCCCGACAGAAGCAAATCATGCTCTTGTTCAGAATTTGGAACAAAACATTATCAGATACACTCAAATCGACCAGAGGCAGATCATTGATTTGTTTTTTCGTGTAGAGATAGAAAAGGGGTAAAAGATGTGAAATATCACGCAGAGGGAATCGATTCTAAGTGGTTAAAGGGGTTTGTGTTGCACATTTGGCTTGGTTCTCAGAGGATGGTTGCTGATTCACCGCTACATCAATCTGCCTCACATTTTCTATCATTTTTACAACTTCCGACATCCTAGGCCTCTGTTCCGGAACCCTCACCACGCAAGACATGGCTATCTGTAACATTTCCACCATCTCTTCCTCTATGTTGGGATATCTGATAAGCTCCAAGTCAAACACTTCCGCGGTCCACTCCTCTCTCACAACCGAATGAACCCATCTCACCAAGTGCACAATCTCGTCGCCACCAGTGGTGTACACAGGGGATTTCCCAGTCAGAATCTCCAGCAACACCACACCGAAACTGTAAACATCACCAGGTTGCGTTGCTTTTCTAGTGTCTGTGATTTCTGGTGCCCTGTAACCAGCGGCGCGTGAGATGGGTATGGCAACTGAACTCATGATGGTTGCTAGGCCAAGATCAGATATGCAACCATATTGTTTAGTGTTCACAAAGATATTTGAGGATCTGATGTTCCCGTGCACAAGCTTCCCCCCATTCTCGCAGTGGATCCGAGTAAGGCCTCGTGCAGCACCCAAAGCAATTTTCATTCTGCTCTCCCAATCTAAAGGTACCCTATCCTCTCCTCTTTTACCTGAAAAACTCAGAAACCATTATTTCTCAGTCATAGTAAACTCACAAAGATCTGTTTGGTTTTAGAACACAAGTACTATCAAAAGCTATATTTCAAACTCAAATCTTGTGCTATCCATTCAATTTTGCAATGTATATAGCTGAGTTCAAGCTTATACAGAGACAAAATCTAAGATACAACAACCACATCCAGGTACCCAGAAAGCGAAAGATTCTAAACAAGTGAACATGGACATGACATGAAAATGTAGGAAAACAAAATTAAGGTACATACCATGCAACAAAGTAGAGAGACTCCCTTGAGTGTAGTAATCATAGACCATGAGTTTCTCATCTTTGGAATAGTAATACCCCTTTAACTGAACCACATTCTCGTGTTTCAGATTCCCCACAATCTCCATGTGTTGCTCAAAGTCTTTCTTTCCAGCAGCCACTTCCTTCAACCTCTTCACAACGACAGTGGTAGCATCCTCCAACGCAGCCTTATATGCAGCACCAAACGTCCCCTTCCCCAGTACCTCAGCAGAAGCCCTCAACAAATCCTCCAAATCAAACGCATAGCTACACCCCTCAAAGAAAAAGATTTTATTATTCGCATCAAGGTCCCTGGACACTACTTTTTCCGGAGACATATCTCCCTTCAGCAACTTCCGAGCAAAGGAATCCCCTTTCTTCTTTCTGGACCAGCACACGAAGATAAAAACAAGGAACATTGCAAGAGCAACAGAAGCAGCGGCAACAACAACCCAAAACAGCGCTGTTTCACGGTGTTTCGCAGATTTGGAATGTGAAACTGTCTGGAGAGAGACATTGTTGTTTCCTACGAAAGCAGAGTCGGGAAACCTGTGGAGAGAGAGAGGGATTTGGCCAGAAAGCGAGTTGTTGGCGAGGTTGATGGAAGTTAGGTGAGTCAAACGGGAGAGGGAGAGAGGAACGGTGCCGGTGAAACAGTTATTGGAGAGGTCGAGAACAGAGAGGTTCCTCCAGGTAGAAAAGTCAGGTAAGGGACCAGAGAAATTGTTGAACTGAAGGTAGAGAAAGGAAAGGTTGGAGAGGTTGGAGAAATCAGAGGGAAGAGGACCAATTATGGAGTTAGATCTGAGACTGAGTGTCTGCAAGAACGTGACACGGCTTAACGTATTGGGAGGAATGGTTCCGTGAAAGCCGAAGCCTGGTAAATGAATGGCTATAACTCGTGAGTGGTCGGAGTTACAGGTTACACCGGTCCAAGAGGTACAAGGAGAAGAGGTTGCGTTCCAATTGAGGGGTCGTGAAGGAGCCAACTTTTCCACCAAATGAAGCAGTGCTTGCTTGTCCTCTGTGAGTTCTGCATTGGGTCGGGAGAGACAGAGGGAAAACAGAGAAAGCAGAGACACCAAACAGAAAATGCGTTGCATTTTCCGGCAGAGTACCAGGTCGTGAAATTCTCACTCTCAGATGAACCACCACTGCGGTGCTTCTGGCAGACAAAGACACCAACAACAATGTCGTAGAAAAAAAGAGAGGGAAAAGAATGAAATCAGAAGCGGACACTGAGAAACTTGCACTGAAAAATGTGCCTGCAGATACTGCCAAGGTTGTTTTCGTTAAAGTCAAATGAGGTGGTCGGTAATTTGTTCAGCTGTAAATTTTAATTTTTTTTTTTTAATGATGGAAAGGGTGAAAGGGTTACTATTATTATTTTGTACCGAAGATGGTAATATTTATTAGAATGGAAGGGGAGTAGGAGGCAGAATTATGTTTACTTTTCGTTTTGTCTTATTGTTACTCAAAAGTCATCCTTTAGAGGCATTGGCATTTCCAAAAGGGGTGAACCGAAAATGAGAGAAAGGAAATAAAAAAACGTACCAGTTATGATTCGTGATTGGTAAAAGGTGCAGCATCCAATGCAGAACTCACAGTGAAAGTAATGGAAATCACGTTGCCATTTTTGCAGCGTTTTCTGTGAAAAGATGCAAAACAAAACTGTGTAGAGATGAATGTTTTTTAACTGTTATGTTGCACATCTAAGTTGCTGTAACTGAATTTCAGCCTATCTATTGAATGATATGTCTATAAAAAAAATAAATTTCCTTCTCTCAACTATTTTTTATTTATATATGGTCTTCTAAATCACACTTGAAAGATATCTTTATAAACTTTTTGAATGAAGTGTATCAGTATTTACGTCAGACTTTCTACCATTGGTGATCCAAGAATGAAATGTATTTCAAGTACAAGTTCTAATAGTTAACCTCTAAGTTCTGATAATAATAATAATTAGATTATCATATTTTTGACTCGAACAAAAACTCGCTCTTCTTTTTCTTGTGTCTAAATGAAAATGGAAGCAGAGATGTTTTCTTTTTTAATCTTTTAGAAGTGAGTTTTAAACTTAATTCAATTTTACAAAATTAGCTTGGAAGGTGAGGATTGTCATTACCGGTCCAATATCGAATAGAACAAAATGTTTAAAAAAGTTTATAAGATGAGGTCTAAACTTATTCTAATACCATATTAATATGTTATGAATTAAACTTATCTCTAATCGATATAAGATTTTCACCGATTGATACCAGAAATAATGACCGACCTCCAAAAAATAAAGCTGGTGGAGGAATAACGCTCCTCTCACATCTTCTTCACTCACCTATGCAAATGCAAGCATAAAGATTTCAAGAACAAAATAAAAACTAAAAAAACAAATGTCACATGTTAAGCCACTTCTATTATGTTTGAGCAAGAAAGAGAGTTGATGTGATGGGGAAGGGTGAAGAATCATGGGGTTGTGATGACACTTTATAGTATTTTCTGACAACCTACAACCCAAAACCTAACTAACTAATCAATTGAAAAAAAAAATCATCTTTTGTGAGAGGGAAGTTTTTATTCCAATCCTATATCCAATGAATTAGAAATTTTCTGATTTGTTTCTAATCTTCTGGATTAAAAATCATTATTATTTTTAAATAACGACAATCTTTAATTATTTTTATTTCATTTAAATAATATTTTGTTAAATATTTTACTTTAATTTGTATATGTTTTATCTAAATTAAGGATACTTATGCAAAATAATAAATTATATTATTATTTTATAAACAGATCATTTGACTTATAAATAAAACAAATTATTTAAATCAAAATTACAAAAGATAAATATTTAAATATTTTGCAACATTATTTAATTTTTAATATAATCATCGTTTAGTTATTTTTTACAAACTTCAATTAAATATTTTTTTATAACATTAATCCTATAATTTAATTATATTTGTTGGTTATTATTAAAATCGTTAACTTGTAAGACTGAGTTTAAATAAATAAAAACATGGAAGACTATCTTGATTAGATGATCGAAGTCATATACTAATGTGTCAAAAGATTAATTGCGATAAACTGAATTTGAGCATATCTATATACTAACATCTCTTATAACATAAATTAATTACCTTCTCTCCTCTTATTTATTGGTTTTCTAATTCATATTTATAATAATTTGTATATTCTCACTATGTATTATATATATATATATATATATATATATATATATATATATATATATATATATATATATATAATTACAGGTTAGGATTTAATTTGATTAATTTTTAAAGTAAAGATTGTGAAATAATTAAACTAACTCAAGACAATTTTTATGAATAGATTCATACTTTTAATACTTCAAAGTGAACCAGTATTAAGAAAGTTCTAATAGTATTTACTATTTTTAAATTTACATTTTAATATTTCCAAGTGAATCAGTATTAATAAAGTTCTAATAGTATTTAATATTTTTAAATTTAAATGATCAAGATATTAGAAGAATTGAGAGTTCTAAGTCGCCTTTCCATTCTTCACCCGGCTTCAGGGTGATTGGGTTTTCAAGTGCTGCACCATCGACGCAGAGCATTTCCTGATACTCTTTATCTCCTAAATCTGCTATGAACTTCGACTTTTTGTCCCAAGGATTCCAAACAACTGTTCAATAACAAAATGTCATATGATTTGTTAGCATATGTAAAAAAAAATCCATCAATATTAGTTATTTCTTAGGTTTTAAAAGGAAACTCACCCGTATCAGGAAGTCCATCCTTTCTTATTATAACTGTTCTCTTCTTGTAATGATCCCGAACAGCTAACACATTGTTAGAATCGGTATAAACCCTGTCAACCTATAAGATGGAGCCAGTAACATTAACAAACAAATTAAATCTTTGGTGAGCAGAATAACTCTGACTAAAAAAATAAATATGATAATAATTGTCTCACTTCTGATTCAAATGTCAAAGAAGCTCCTTGTTCTGTAAATCGTTGTTTCTGCAATAGGTTATCGAGATAGTATTGCGTTTCCAACCCTTCTATCCTCACCTCACTGTCAACAATTAACTAACTAGCACGGGTGAGTGAGTGAGTGATGTTTAGTCATAGTAAAGTTTTCGTAAAATTAAATCATAAATTAGAATCACAATTAATAGTAAGAAATTTAAATGAGTAATATGAAAAAGTCCAAATTAACTATACAATTTATTTCATTTTATATCTGTTTTAAAAAGTTTTTAGAAGGTTTGGGATATTTACAAATTATACCCACCAAATATCTGACACTGACAAATATGTATGATAGACGATGCGGAAACTGAAATTCTTGCAATCTACATTTCTGATGCGTGATGTCAAACTCAGGATGCCCAGTGCTGTCAAAGAAATCCTTAGGCGAAACTCGAAGCTGAATAGGATAATGCAAAGTGATATTCAGTACTTCAAACTATAAAGAAATATATAGATATATTCTGTGAGAAAATGTTAAATATACATTTGGGTACCTATGTGGCCATATTTTTGCATCTTCTTTAGATGGTTTTAAGAACAAATCAACGTACACTTTTGCACTGAAATCACCTGAAAGGTGTGGAGGATTTTCTTCGATAACCCAGATCCTGTTTCTGACAAATCCATGATCCTCCCGTGTTTCATTGTTTTTGAACTACACAAAAATCACACCAATTTTTTTTTTTTGTTATCCACGAGTAAATGCAACATTGTGAAATACAACTAAAATTTAAAATAAATCATTCATACCTCTGGAAAACAGATTGGAATTCCTCCTCTCACAGCTGTGGGAGGATTAAAGATGGCCTTAAAATAAAAAGAAAATTAATAAATAGAAGAATTCAAAAATGAATTCAAGATTCATATACAGAATCTGAACTAACATTAAAATTAAAATATGAAATACATTGACTAAGACAGAGATGAGATAAGTACTTTCTTGCTTAAGAAGAGTAACTCTCCAGTTCGTTTTGTTTTCCAAGAAATCACTTGAGCTCCTAACAAACTAACAGTTGCAGAAGCATCATTATTTCGGAGAATGAGTTGGGATATTCCATTCTTGTCTTTGACGAGTTCAACTGAAGATTGAAGAGGATTCTTATCAGCTTTGTGTGGATATGGTGGTGGTCTTTTACCTGCTCCAGAAGTAGGAGCTGAAGCATTCATCTCCAATCTCGAAACACTATTTATGTGTGACCCAAGAAGGAATGAGATGAAAAAGAGCGAAGAATCATGGTTTTGCGATGACACTTATAGTATTTTCTGGGAACCTAAAACCCAAAACCTCAACTAACTAACCAACTAAAAGAAATATTTTGGATTGGGAGGTTTTTATTTCGATCCGAGATCCAATAAATTAGAAACTGTTTCTCATAATTAAAAATCATTATTTTTTTTCTGAAATAATAATAATTTTTAATTATTTTTATTTCATTTGATAATATTTTTTTAAATATTTTAATAGTAGTTGATTTCTAATTTTAGTTACACTATTAGAATATTTAAATAAAAGATTAATATAACTTTTTAAATACAATTAATCTTGTATGTTTGAAATAAGTAACAACCAGAGATAGATTAAGAAGTAAGAAGTAAAAAGTAAAAACAATTTACATGTTAAATATCCTTCACAGTCACCAACATTTTATATGTAATAGACTATATAATCAATTATACCAAATATCTATTACCAATATACTTTGTTATAAAATTTTTCTTTATATTTAGGTATATAAAGCATAATTATGTTGTTTTAAAATTTATTTCTAATATAATCGATAATTATTTTATTATTTTTCTAAGAAAAATATTTTTATTATAATAAAGTAAAATAAATTAATTTTAATTTTAGTATTTTATGAAGGAATGCTGTTTTAAAATATATTTTTCTAAGATTTCATAATATTTTTTACTTTAATTTAAAATCTATTAACTTGTAAATCATAATTTTTTAAAAATACTTTTATGGTACATTATTTTACTGAATTATAAACATTGTGTTTAGAAACAAACCAATTAAAAAATAATCAAAATTCAATATAAGTTTAAAATCGCATTTATGTTTCAAAGAAGTTTATTTTAATTTCCAGTTTAACATTTTAGAATCGTTTCAGTTGTTTAAATATTGTACATTGTTTATTACTTACAAGGGAAAAGCGTAATATATTTGATTTGGTTGATGTTTACACAATTTATTTAACACATGCCTGGTAAGAGGTGGATGTTGCGTTCCTAAAGAAAAACAAATACTAAAATATTTTAAAATAGAATAAAAATGATTAATTTTAATGTTTTCATTTTGAAGTATATGTAGAATTACACATATGTACACATATAATTTGTTACTATTAGTATTTATACCATAATGTATAAATATAATAAAACTACACTTATGCTTCACTTTGGCGTTGTAAAAACATAAATACTCATTTGTGTTTTATAATTTGAAAATAAAAATGAAAGAAAGAAATTTGCTAATACATACAAACAAATTATTGAAAAAACAAAATATTTATTATTAGTCAAATGAATATTAAAAATTTTCAATAAAATGACATAATTAATCTAAACCAAATTACAATAGTCACTTTGGTTTGTTTTTTTTTTCTCATCTCGGAACCCGTAATTCTTATGTTAGTTTGAATATGTTTATCTAAAAACCGAATTAAAGATCCTTATTCAAAATAATAAATTATTATTTAATAAGTGGATCATTTGACTTATAAATAAAACTAATTATTTAAATTGAATTCACAAATGATAAATATTTAAATATTTTGAAACATTATTTTTTAACATAAACATAGTTTAGTTTTTTTCTACAAACTTCAATTAAATATATTTTTATAACATTAATCCTATAATTTAATTATATTTATTGGTTATTGTTAAAATCAATATATTTTGTTAAGAAATTTGATTCAACAAATCTTATCCAGTATTGTTAACTTGAGAATGAGTTTAAATAAATAAAAACTTCAAAGTTTCTAATGAAAAATAAACCACTTTTAAATAATAATAAATTTGTCACATAAATTACTTAAATTAACTTAGTATTATACAAAATAATTACAATAACGTACAGGTGTCCAACAATTAAAGACATGGGATTAGTTAAATCACACATTGATATCCTGAAGGTATCAAAACATAAGGCAAATACTTTATTGTACGCCCTAAAGGATGTAAGTTATATATTTTCAAACAAAAAAAATAAAATTCACACATTCTTGGCCTGAACTTAACCCACAAAATATCCACAAAATGTTTCAGCTTGAAACAATGCAAAATAATTCGGTGGTTGACTAGACTATTCTCTTATTGTTTGTAGTGAGTATACACACTACATGCATGTATAAAAAGAGTACTGCATGTAAATAATAAGCTATAAAAGGAATAAGTTCAACAATAATTTACATCATACCTCAATTATACTTAAAACCGAAAAAGAACATGGCAATGTCTTAAATAATATAACATATAATTCAAAGAAAAAATAACTGAACTAGGCCAGAGGTATGATGTGTTAAGTCTAATCTACTTACGACCAACCCTAAAATCAAGTGTGGATTCAACATGTATATCTCAAGTCTAGTTAAAAAAAAAAAAAATCTTACATTTTAGTTGCTATACTTTCTTACATTTTTCCCATATGGTGTGTTAAGTTTAACAAAGATGGGCAAGAGCTATTTATATTACACGATTAAATGGAGAAAGAACAATTTCTCAAAATCACACAAACATGACCAATTTCTCAATACCTTGGACCATTCTGAGGAGCATGCTGGTACCTCATGTCACAGCCATACTACAAACAAACAGCCTGCATTCAAATGGAAGAATCAACAGCTGGTTGAATTTATCATAATGGAATCACCTGAGACAAAAATGATGATAGAGGATGGAACAGGTTTCTGTTTGCTATAGATCCTTCTGTCACTCTATTTGTCATTGGAAAGTCGTCATACTGCCACACAAATTGCCCCTGAAAGATGGGACGAAAACAATAAACAATAACTAAATCCATCATACGCTGTTTGTAACACTTATCCCCGTCCACCTTAAAAGCCCGTTACTTTTGATAACGCCTGGAACAACTGGGCCAATTTGTGTAGTATTACTCATTATTAATACTATACGATGTCTATATATAAGATAGATATGGTAACAAGAAATTTACCAGGGGACCAGGAGGAGCAGCAAAGTTTTGTTTCATCAATGTGCTGTACATCAAGCCCAATAAACCAAGATCCAATGCTTACATCATCGTGTACATATGTACGGAGCATAAAACTGCGAAGTAAACATTCCAAATTGATACAACACTTTAACTTCATGTTTGGATACTGACCTGACTAAAATCATATCCAAAAATTTAAAATCTGGAACAAACTATTTGCGGATTTGGCTTTCACCGTGAAAATTTGAATCAATCATGAAAGAATTGAATCTAATTCAAAGACGCAGTTAGATAATTATTACAAACACACACAAATGAAAACTATACCTGTTTATTGAAATAAACTGAGCCAATGATTTTGAAATGACATAGACCTCACCTGAAGCATGTCTAAAGTATCTGAATCAAAACAAGCATGGATTTGAATGTCAACAAAAAAAGTCCAATAAAAGGATGGGAGAAAAACAATTCAGGGATCTAATACATGATTTGGACAGTATATCTAACAGGTAAGCTTTGATAAGTCTTTTAAGAAACTATTTACAGACATTTTTTCTTATAAAAGTTGAGGAGTGTTATAATACTAAGTTGTTATGGTTTTCTTTAATCATTATAACTGTTTTTCTTCTCTCTTTTGTCTTATCATGAGTTTCTTCTAACTCATTAGACCAAACTCTAATCTTTTTGCAACACAGTAATTGTTACTCGTCCAACTAGTTTTAACCGATGGTGAAAATCTAACATGGTTTTCTTGACATATCATGTGAACGCAGAGTGTCCAATCACTATGCTAATTCATTAGGTTATTTCACTCATTTAAATATGTAAAAATTATCATCTTGAGGAAAAGAAAATTCCATCATTCAACTGAGACATGATGTTGGAAACCAGTTTATTTATCATTATTGATTACATTTCCACTGTTGCATAAGCTCATTAAGGAATCCTTTTCACCGGTAAACATCTTTTGATAAGGTATCAGTAGGTAGGTTAAATTTTTCTGAAAAAAAAAAGTGATAGCATCATATAGAACAGGAACTAAGAACAATTGGCAATGTCTTCCCAAAACCGTAATATTCTACAAAGAACTTTTAGCTTTGTATCAAAATCAATATCTCGTAAGAAAAGGAAATAAATAAAACTAACAGTTAAGTATGTATTAGTATTACTCACGATTTTCCATCACCAAATTTCCACCAGTCTGGCTCATGCCATTTATGTGTCCTATAAAACATGATTCGGACAGAATGAGAAAAGGGAAAAAATTCTAATACCATAATAAATTGTTCTTACTTCCTAATGAAGCATTATACTCACCGCTCAGAGAAAACTTTGCCTGATTTCATGCAACCAATATACACACGGGGCTTGTCCAAATGAGAAGCTAGCACTACTCCAAGGGAATCTGTAGAAGAAATAATTTCACACACAGTCACACAGCAAAGGACCTACAACAGCTAAAAATACTAAATCCAATTGGCTTTATCACTTCTAAATCTTCACAACTATCTAGGAATTCAAGAAATTTATATAACTACACCGGTGGGGTTTCCGTTCATCATCAAATTATCGGTACCAATATTTTCTGTTGTTTGATTTTCATGAATGGTAAGTTCTGCAATGGAGCTATAGCAATATTATATTTGATATATTCCAATTATTAAAAACAGCCTTTTATGTGTGTGCATGAGATGCATGATGTATTATATTTTTCATTGCCAGACAGAATTAAGGACCACATACCGAGATTAACATAGACATCATCATTGACCTTAGCATAAAATTCAGCATCCCATTTGCCTACTGCATGAATGAAGAATGATTTTATCTTTTTTGCTTTTTCTTCAGGGGCCTCCACTTGATTACCCTGTGAAGTAAACAAAGCTACATGACATTATCATATTTACTTGTCACGTGTATTAAATTATATGTATATCACGTGATGCCTCAATAGTCCACAAAACAAGGGGTAAGAACAGAAGTTGGCCCAAAGACTTTATTAACTATACTTCAAAATTTTGAATTTAAAAGAAGTTTGAAGCCATAGTTTTATACCAAGCCCTTTACAATACAAAGTATATCTAAAATGCATGTGCCAAATGTGCGCATTCAGTCACCCCGGGAAAATTATAATATCTGTATTTTTCATCAAATATGGCTCGAATGAAATTATCATCATAAAAGGTAACATACAAGAATGACGAAATCATTGGTGTGACTGATTTCTGCTTCAATTTCTTTGTCCAAACTGTCTCCACCGTTTGCACTGCATCAAAAATGTTAAAAGTCAATCATTTGCAAAAATTGAATTTGAACCTCCAAAAATGTACCTTCTTCCTATTACAAATCGCACAATGATTCCTTTCTTATCAACCAGTTCTCTCCTAGCTATACCTGCAGAAAATAGGGTATCAATGAGCTTTGGCAAGGCTTTTAAAGACTACATTAATATAATTTGAAAGATTAAAAACAGAGCCATATTTATAGCAGAGAATTTCAAAAAACCAAATTATTAATGTGACTGCCTGAACACGGATCCAAACATGCTGACATTTATGAACCAAAATAAATTATAAAACCCATGAAGTGGTAAAAATAGGTTGTCAGATGATAGTATATTGCTTGAAACTGAAAAGTGATCAGCACCTGCTGTCAAACTTTTGAGTTCTGGCTTCATATGTTATTTATGTTGCCCAGTTGAAGGTCATATGACTCATTGCATTCAGTAACAATATTGGAAATGATAAAACAGAAGAAAGACCAAAAACAATAACATGATCATAGAAGGCGGAAACCAAACTACAAAATTGAAGTCTACAATAAATTTATTTGGCACATAGAAAGTGTTCCATCGAATAAAGCTGATAATGCCAATATGCAGAATCATGTAAAAGGAAATCAAAACAACGACAAAGGTACCTGCTGGCATCCAAGCCTTACGGATTGCATCTCGGTTTTTCCTCCGGCCAAAGGTTGTCATCACTCCAACTACTAAAAGTACTTTCTTTGTAGGATGTTTTTCATTATTTCCTAGCAAGCGCTTTGGAACAAAACCTTCCTGTCTAGCCGCAGCTAGTTCCGTCTCAAGGACAGACAACTTCTTACTTTGTTCCCTAAAAATAAGCGAACAACAGTCTTAGGTAGAGATTATTAGTAGCCAAATTTAAATTCAATAATCAAAATACGAAAATTACCTGCAGGCTATAACTTTCAGTGTATCATCAAGAGAAACGGCAGATTGACCCTGAAATCGGATGAACTATACTGCCTCATTGATATCCTAAGACGACAACTAAAAATTAAAAAGAGAAACACCACCAATCGCATCCACACACAGAAAAAGGCATGGTATGGTACAGCACACAATCATAAAAGAACATTCCAGTGTAAAATGTACGACAGGCCTTTGCAAACTTCAACGAAGAAAACTAACACCATACCTGACCAGTTCTTTTTTCAAGCTCTTCGACTAAATAAGCCCTACTTTCCGCCTCCTGAAATAGCCTGCGTATCACTCAATACATCAAAAACTCGAAACGCAATTCACAGTAGAAGATGAAAAGACAGATGATGAATAAGGAGAAGAAAACTTATAATAACAATTATAAAAACTTACTAACTAACTAACCTGGCGGCAACGTAAATGGTAGCCATGGTAGAAATCATGGCTAGCATGAGCGCAGAAACACGTGATCCAAAAGAATTACCAGAAAGCCGGTTCTGCGATCCCCGGCTACGCATTTCTTGTTCGTCGAAATTATCATCCAAATGTCAGATCCAGGAGAGAGAATATAAAGACGAATGTAACCGTTTGGTTGGGACTTGATTTTTCGAGTTTGAAATGTGAAAACGACGTTATAACCGCTTTTAATTTCAGGGTTTATGCAATGAAACTGTTCTTTTGGTTTCAGGTCACCAGAAGGTATCAAAATGCTGTTGGATTCAATGCCAAATGCAAGGGGGAAATACACTGTAATGTACCAAGGGTGGGTAACCTCACTTATTTTTTTTGAATTAAATATGTTTTTTTTATCTCAAATCTCAATAAATTTTGAAATTTTATATAAATCGAAATTTTTACTTTTAAAAATATGTAAATTTAATTATTTTTACCAAATTTTATTAAGTTTATTTGATATTTTAAATATATTTTATGATAATATTTGAGTTAACATTAAAGCGAAAATGTGTCAAACGGTATAAACAATTTAAATACTACCATGAAATATACTTTAAATGTTAAATAAACTTAACTAGATTTGGTTAAAATAACTAAATTTACGCATTTTTTAAAATAAAGAACTAAATTGGTCAAAAATTTTAAAAATAGAGAAATTCTAAATTTCACTAAAACTTAAAAGAACCAATATCATATTTAACTATACTTTTTTAAACGATAATAATATTTCCCTCCTTAGTTACTTTTTGTTTAAATTTATACAAATTTAATTCTTGACTTTATTTAAAGAGACTAAATTTATTTCATTGCTATTCCTTCCGATGTTATTAATGGATTTTCATCAAACCGGTAATTTATTGATTAATTTTGATCAAGTTACTTTCTTTAGTTTAACCTATTAAATAACTTTAATTTATATTTTCTTTTTGCATTTTTTATCCTCTCATATTTTTTTTTTCTATAGTATATTTGGTTTGATTTCAATTATGTGTATTGAAATATAATTTCCTTCAAAAATTTGAAAAAAAAAACAAAACTAATTTAGTGGGTCTAAAATTTACCGTATAACCATAGATATATCATAACTCTAGCCTTTTTTGTCATCGAAAATAAATAAAATAAAATTTTAATTAGGTTTCAAGTGTTTGAATAGAAAAATTGAATTTGCTTAACCTTGATGTATTGTAGCTTAATTATGAAGCTAAGAAAAAGAACGGAAAAAAGAAAATTTATATTGACTCGGTTTATACTTAAAAAAAACAAAGAATTGAAAATCTTATAGAACAATTGTAGAATTAATTTTGTTATTTCTAAATTTAAGATAAATATATATTTGGTAATCCAAATGAAATAAATAAATATTTAGTTTCTCAAATGTTGATATGTCATATTATAAACTTACAATTGCTTGAAATAAAAACAATGTTTGAGAGGGTTGTATTTATGTTATAAAGAAAAATTGCTTATTTTTTATCAAGTGTGATGCCAATTTTTTTCCCAATTTTACCAACAAAAAAAATGGCCAGTAGTGTCCATCAATCGATCAATTTAATCAAATACAAAGGGTTAAGTATGTTTTTAGTCCCTGAACTTTAATCCAAAATTGGAATTCGTCCCTAGCCAAAACTTTGATAAATTTTAGTCCCTAAATTTTAAAAATGAATGAATATAGTCATTTTAACCCAATTAGTTTGACTTTTTTGAATATGTCGAATGTGTTTCAGGTTAATATTGGAGTTGTTTCTGTCGTTTGACACATTCTCGGCTCAATATTTACTGAGAAATGCGTTCGAAACCTAAAAAAAAAGTTAACAAAATTGGGTTAAAAGGACTATATTCATTCATTTTTAAAGTTTAGGAACCAAAATTTATCAAAGTTTCGGCCAGACGAATTCCAATCTTGGGTCAAAGTTCAGGGATTAAAAATATACTTAACCCAAATACAAATAACCAAACTGAAAAATCCAAAATAAAATCAATAAAAAACCAAAAAAAAAAACGTTATATGTTTCATTGAATAAAATCAATTTTAGCTTTATGATTTCATATTAAAAACTAATCTAATTCAAATTAATTACTATAAATGTTCTATATATACATGTCCTGTTATTGAGAAATTAATTAACTAAAGTTGTTTATTAATTAGCTATATTTATTTAAGAATTTTCATGAGTTAGCCACTTTTTTCAGATTTTGTATTTACTTTTGAGATTATTGTCTTTAATGTACAATATTTGAATTTATATTTTAAACGATATCATGTTTTATATGGTAAATATTAAGTAAAAGAAAGTATTTTGAGTATGTAAAAAATACACGTGTCATTATTTTATTGTTTAAAATACACGTGACATGGATTGTGCTCATTGGATGTCATTATTTTTATTTATTTAATAAATGAAAATATTTCTAATAGGATTACATAAAAAAAAATTATTCTAAAATATATTCTGATAGGAATTGAATATTCCCAGTTACATTTTAGTTTTCATATGGCTACATGGCAGACATAGAAAGGGTATAATTGGTGTTGTGTAACCATTGTCTTTCACAGGGTAATCCTATTCGAATCTCTCATGATCTCATTCATATCTTTTAGATTAACACACGTAATAAAATTATTAACTCTAAAAATACATAATTTTGAATTAAATAAAAGCATATAAATCTTTGAACATATTAAACTGAAAGAATTTATGAAAAATTACAAAGGCAAGTGATAATGCAAAAGCACTTTAAATAACAGTAGTGCTTTCTCTTGATGCGAGCTTATAAAAAGGGCTTGTTCCCTCAGTCTCTGTGTGAACATTTTTCTCGACAGTACTAAGATTAAGGTTCTCATCTCACTCATGTCATTGTTTGGTCTTCGAGTGTGTTTGAAGGTTTGGAACAAGATTTGCATGGTGAATGAGCAATGAAGAGAAGTCGGTAAGAGAGAGCTTTCTTTGGTCCACTAACACGTGGTAATAAGATTCAATTAGCTGCCGACTCATTCATCCAAATATTGATAGAGTGAACGAAACACTCACACAGTAGATGAATGAATGATGCGGGAGACAAATTGAATCTTATGCTTCATGTATTTGGACTGAAGGGAGCTCCCTTTTTTTCTTTTTCTTTTTCATTCGTCCTTCAATTCTCTATGATTTTTTTTTTCTTCTAATAGAGGTTGGAAGTCTCACATCGACTAAAATAAAACAATTTTATAGTATATAGTCAGAACAAACCTCACCTTATAAGTCAGTTTTGTAGGGTTGAGTTAGACTTAAAGTCCACTTCTAACATGGTATCAGAGCCTGGTTAGAGTCTATCTTATCAAACTTCATCTTGCAAGCCAATTTTGTGGGGTTGAGTTAGATTTTAAAGTCGACTTCTAACAATAGATATTAAGTTAAAGTTATCACATACTTCTTTCTCTTTGGATTCAATTCAATTTCACAGGGTGAGTAATTACAATCTTTGATGTAGTCGTTGTTATAAATATTTTTAAATAATTGATATCAGGTTAAGGATCTAATTCAGCTGGTTGAAACAATTTTTTAGCAAAATTATGTTATTACAAAGAGGCAAGATAATAATGATCGGTGTTAAGTTAGAGTTGAAACTTAGATTCTCAACTAATGGAAATATACTATGTTATCTTTTTTCTGAAGAGTAACGTTGCATCTTTCTAATTTTAATTTTAACTGATAGAATAACAAAACAAACTTTCAGGATGTCACCCTATTTAAGAAGTTGTTGTGAATATTGATTTGGATTTGCTGAATTGAGTTTGATTATGGTTATGGTGTGTATGAAAGTTTTCAATCTTTACTTGAAGAGTGGAATGCAGATGAAGCTGTAATGCAAAGCATGACTCCGACAAAATAAACTGATGTGAAAGAATATTGTCAATGAAAGATTTAATGGCACTTCATTTGCTTGGTGGGGGAGATTGAAGGACGCAAATTACTTTTTTTTTTCTTTGTTAATTATTTTCTAATTGTAATTTTTGATTTATGTATTATAAATGTATAAATGTAAGTGACTAGTCATTTTATAAGTTATTGCTATTGTTTCATTATTACTTTCAATGTATTAAATTCCTTGTGTAATTCCTTAGTAATCGATTATTTATTTTATTTATGAAATAAAATGTTTTATATTTCTGATAAAAAATATACTGTTTAATACACAAATAAAAAGGATTAGAAAAATTAAAATGTTTACTCAAAAATATATATGACATACAAAAATTATATATAAATCATATGATAACATGTCTTAATCTGGAAAAAGGTAACAGTGGCCATTTTCAATTATGCAGAATCTAACATCACTTTATCCATCATATGATGATACTGATAACTGCTCTATCTTTAGCAAACACAAGATTTAACTAAAGTTGTTTGTCATTAATTGGCAATTAGTTATCATGTCAGACTAATTAAAAAAGAAATCAAATACCCGAATTTCGTAGTGCTGATCACCTAGTGAAGCATGGCCAGTTTAATATAGAGAGTGGTGTTTGAGATTTGACAATGGAATTTTGCATTACGTTTCGAAATATACTTAATTTAGGTAAAGTTTGATTTCCCTTTATTCTCATGGGCCTAGATGTTTCCAACCCATATGGAAAAGTATAAAGAGTTAGTGAAGTGGATTTGTTTGTTATCATCATAAAAGTCTTCTCCATCATCATCTCAAGATATGGAAATAAATAAAGCGTTATATATATATATATATATATATATATATATATATTCATGTTTTATAATAGTATTTGATATGTTTACATCGTTTGACATATTTTCATTTCAATGTTGATTGAGAAACATATTTGAAACATCAAATAAATTTTACAAAATTTGATTAAAATGTCTAAATTCACATATTTTTAAAGATAAAAAAACTAAATTAATCCAAAAATTCGAAGAGAATCTAATTCCAATTTTTACTAAAAGTTAAGAAAAAAAACATGATTTAATCCATAAATAAGTCATCATAATCCACTTGCGAATCTATGTGCTATAATATGCAAACAATATTAAAAAGAATAATAATATTTTGACTCACTTTTAATTTATCATTTTAATCATTTTTTAATTATCTATTTTGATTTTTTGTAATGATGTGATACGATAATTGAAGGGTAATTAAAATAATAGATTAAAAGTGAGTCAAAATATTATTAATTGGTTGATACATAAGGCAGCTCAAAGATCTAAGAACTGAGGTTGTGAACTGCATGTTTTGTGTAATGCTCCTGCAAGGAGTTTAATTTTATCTGAGTTGATTTGACAATAAGTAACATTATCACCACCTTCTTTTCTTTACTAGTGGAGAACATGCGTATGGTCTCACGATTTGGTATTTAATTTCTAAAATTAGTTAATGGCATTAATTGGTTATCTCTCAAATCAATGTTCAAGATGCTTCCACCAAGGCATATGTTCGGTTTGCAACATCTGGTTTGTTTATTGTTTGAAAGAAAAACAGCACTTGCTGTGGAACATTTAGTTTGTCAACTGTTTGAAGGAAAAACAGCATTTTGTGTAGTTCGGATTTAGAAATGTTTGGTCAGGTTTTTACTTATAAGGAGGAAGAAATAAGAAAACAATGTGGGATCACACATGTTATAACGAGTGCATGATCAAACCTCAACCCCACAAATCAATGGACTCCTTAGTGGAGAGAGACGATGAGAAGAAAATATAATTTTTTCCAATAACGATGAGAACACAAATGTTAGTGAACAACTTCTTTTTTTTCTCCATTTTTTCTCTATTCTTTTGAACACTAAAAAAATAAAAATATTTTTGATATATGTTCCTTCGTATTCAATAGTTACAAATGAATTAATTAGAAGTTAATATGAATTAAAAATTAAAGCAGTGAAAGAATTTAAGCAGTGATTTCTTAAAAATTAAAAAAACATTTTTAAAGTATACAATAAAAGGAACTATTAGTGCAAATATTACATTTGAAAATCCGATTTCACTGTTAAAGAAACTCCACTCCTAACGCAACAGAAGATATAATGTCATCTTCAGGGGGCATGCAGAATATTAGGAGGGAATAAAGCAAGTATTTGGGTGTACAAGGGTTCTTCTTATCTTCAACATCAAGCGAACACAAACAGGTTTAAGGATCAACATTCATTTTTCACACCTGACAAATGATGTAATCCATGATGTAATGTAAACATGCATGTAGTTGATATTAATAATTTAGACACACATCAATCACTTTTGATGGTTACATTACATAGTCCTTTACATCAATATCTTTATATATATAAAAGAAGGGAATTTGTATCTGACGCCATACAATGTATTAGCACACGAGAAATAGAAAAACACATTAATCCAAGGGGGCTTGGGCAAAAATATATTCCATGGATGATTGAATGATTGCATGGTCGAAGGCAACAATTAGTGGTATAATTGAAAGTTTTAAAGTTTAAATGTTTCACCAAAAAAATCAATCCTGGGAGAGAAGTAGAAGACAAGATATTATAATTAAACCAAAATTCAACAGGGAGGAAAGAGAAGCTGTCTTCCTTAAAGAGAAAAAAGAAATCTAGAGGTGATTTCCTGTCAAATATAGCAGATATGGATGGTGCCAAAATAACCCCATCTTAAAGACAGATAATTTGGAGGCATTTGAATACCTTCTTTTCAATTTTCTAATCATTTTACCTTATTCTCAGGTCTGTTGCTTCACACGCCATATCCTGCTGCTGCTATAGGGCTCGACAAGATAACATTATCAATTATTGCAGGGAATCCATAAAACGAAAGGTATCACATATTTACCCTATCTTTTCCAAGATCACAACGGGCTAAAAACTGTTACCATGACAACAGAGGGTATTGTTGATACTGAATCTGCTATGCATCTTAGACAGGTTCATACAGGCCTAAGACATGTCCATCAATGCACCGCATAGCTGCAACCTGATCACAGGTAAATCACATCAGACTTTGGTCAAGTCCTCTTCAGTTGTATGAAAGCTATGAGTGAATCACAATACCTTTCCATGGATCTCATATTTGATGGGCCCATCGAGTTCAGCCCCTAACGCCATTAATTTAGTTACTGTACTGTTCATGTCAGTCACCGTAAAAGACAAAAGGGAGGAGTACGCTTTCTGCGCGGTGGCTTGATCACTGTGAAATTGAAAATGAATCAGCAGGTCACCACTCCATCCAATATTCAAAACCAAACATTTCTTTGAAAACATAATAATTTGGACCACCAGAAAAACCTTCGAAAATTAAGAAAAAAATAATAATAACAAATCAAGAAACTAATCACGTTATTATTAGTAGGTTTCTCGGGCATATTAGAGTTAATTAAAGAACCATGCACATTGTGGTCGTCATTAATTACGGCAATTAGCAATGAACAATCATCGAACACATGGTGGGCATGAGAAGAGAAGAGAAGAGAAAGTACTGGGAAGAATGCATGAGGGCAAGCTTGAGAGAACCAGATTGAAGTTCGGCCCAACGGAGAGAGCACACGTTGATGGTGAAGTCCAAGCCTTCGGAGTAGAAGCGTGCGGCTTTTGGAACATCCTTGTGTAGTTGTAATATCCACCTGAACGACGCTGCCATCAGGGACGCCGTCTGCGTTTCGCTCTTCTTCGTAGACACACGTGCGCTCAATTGGATTTCAAGGTTCGGGCCTGCTGAATTTGGCCCATTTAATTCTTTTTCTTGACGGATATCACCGGAACGGAACCTCTTCATATTTGCGATCTAATTACATAATTAGCTTCTATTTTACGTTATTCTTTGTCAATTAATGTGAAAAATTATTTTAAGATATATTTTCATCGCATATCTCGTAAGTTTAAATACTTTGGTGTATAAAAAAATTGAACTTAAACCAGGTGCACACTTAAGAGAAAAAAGTAGTACAGTTGCTTATAATGAACCCAACTACTACTTCTATGAAATCACTTCGTTAAATAAAAAGAATTTCGACAATCTTCACGTGTTTTCTGTCCTTACTTACAAGATCCTTTTCAAAAAATTCTTTGTCCTTTTTTATAAATCCCAATTATAATTAAATGATACATTAATTATTTTCCCCTCTATAACTACTTTATTTTTAAACACTATAAGAGGGAGTATTTTTACTAATAAAATAATTAACATCGATGATGCCCAGGTCAATACATATATAGTCATGGATTAACCATATTTTATGAATCCCCTATTCATGGTTGGTACTGATAAGTACAATTTTTTTGCCATGTGTGGTTTAAACTTACTAACGCGTCACAAGATCAAATTCGGGTCCAGTCGTGTCATAACAATGAGAAGAATACAAAAAACTATCCAAAATTGTATATTTGTTTTTCACTTCTCAAAATCGACTGGATTCTTTTTTTCGCTACATGACATGACAACATCTACAGTAGTATATAGAAAATAAACCCCCAAAGGAAAATTATGTTACAGATACAAAGTGAAAATTATGAACAACGCAAAAAATTGCACGTGAAAGGAAAAGACGAGGGAAGTGCAATGACCAGCATGCAAATTCTTCACCGACTTATTACCTTAGCCTGAATTCTCCAACATGTTAAATGTTTATGCTAAAGCACCTCTAAAAGGACCCTTTCAAGGCTTTTAAACGCGATCGCTGCCCCTTGGACCTAGCTTCAAGAAGCTTCGCCTTCAAAGTATTGTTCTCCTTTGATCCTGAAGGCACTTTGGAAGCCTCCGATACGTCAAGGTCTTGGGATCCAAGTTTTGCCATCCACTGCTTCACAGGGCTTGCCTGATTCCTCCATCCAGCATTGCTGCAGGAAGCCTCGCCATAGTTATTCTCAGCATGCATATTGCCACCTTCTGATGCCATAAGTTGACCTCTTATCAGATTATCGATAATGTGATTTTTACTGGAGCTGTGCAATTCAGTGGGGTTCATCTTTCTTTCAGAATCATCATCTTCGTTGATCTCAAAGTGTTCGCATTTTTCAGATAAAGTTCCTTCAACTGCCTTGGTATCTGTGGTCTTCCCCTTATCTGCATCAATTGAATGGGACTTCTTATGTGAATCAGATGACATGGCCCACGCCATCTGTTCTTCAAACTTCACTTGCAAGCTAGATGGGCTACGATGTTTTAACCCTTCTCGTGGTATTGGTTTTTTCTTCGTGTGGTTGGTTTTCAATGTATCCTCAAAATGTTTGTCGACAGCCTCTTCTTCATGTACCTTAGATCCCTTGTTGCTTGGCTTGTTCAACTCAAAACAATTTGAATCACTTCCCACGGAATCATCGTCATCACCCCCCACCTGCGGTGCACTGACAGCATCGTTCAGTGGTACAGATTCCAAGGAATTACGGCGATTCCTTACCACTATATTTTCTGTACTTCGACTATTTTGTTTAGCTCTAAGAAAAGTCTCTATTTCAAGGCTTAGTTTATCGACTATGGACTTATCCATAAACCCATTCTGAGCTGCTTCCAGCTGCATCTGCATACGTTCATCCAGCCATGATTCAGATATGTGAAGAATCAAACGATCGTGATCAGCCCTTTGAATCCAGTCCTTATCAGACTTGTGATTCAGACTATGCACCTCTCGTTCATATTCATTTATTCCCCTAGCAAATTCATCACAGAGCTCCTCCAATAGTTTTCTTCTTGTTCTCTCTTGATCCAATTCTTTTAGAGCGTTAGTAAGAGAGGACTTCACTTCAGAGAGATCTCGAGCTAATTTCCGGTGTATACTCTCTGACCGTTTCCTTAATTTCCTCTCATCCTCAAGTTCATCCCTCACGGATTGCACGGCAGCGTGGAGTCGATCCTGCTCCTTACTCTTCCGAACCAATTTATCCTCTGCAATTTGTTTCATCAGATCATCAACCTCATGTCGATCTGCTTGTCGGTCTCGAAGCAACTCTTTGATCCTGATACGCGAATGATCTAGCTCTGATTTTAATGCTTTTATCAATGAAATGTTAGAAGCATGTTGTTCTTCCAAGCTCCATATTCTGTTTAGCACTTTTAGAAGCTCTGTAGATGTTTTCAGACTATAATGTGGCTCACCAATCCTTCCCTTAAATTCCAAGGAACTAGAAGGAGTGGCTCCAGGATTATAGGGTGTCATCTGCAAAGCATTCAATAAAATATTGGATTCATCCAACAATAAACAACCTTTCACTAGTTTAAGGATAAGCATTGACAACGCTTTGCATCAAACAGACAATGAAGGACGAACCTAGTATTCCCAGAAAATATTTTACAATACACTCTGGAACAAGAAGGTAATTAAAAAATAAACCTACAAAAACAGTGACTCAAACTCTGAAATTGTTTCATTCTTTAAGCAATCTTCACTATTATTACGATTCTTTTATTATGGATATTATTCTAACTGATTATTTTGGCAGCAAACTATACAGATACATATTATGGTTGGGGTCAAGGTTGATGCTTACCTCCATGGAACTACCATAACTTGCAGGAGATAAAGGTTGCAGTGCATGATTATTTCTCTCAATTGCTCGATGCTGATGCTGCTGCATCAAGGATGCAGCAATATGCCTCCTCAAACTGCTGGCGCTAGCTGGCTGATAAAAGAACAGAAAATTATAATTTTAAACGACATCTAGATTTGTCTCTATGGAATCGTTAACAATGTCTATGAGAATTTCTACCTCCAATACAGGCACGAGGTTAAAGACAGTGCATGACTTCACACTAAACATGTCTCGATGCTCATGGACGCTAAGATCTAAACATGACCATCCACAAAATAAAAGAAATTGAAAACAGGTAGTGAACAAAGGCCACATGAAAGAGATCATTCAGCCAAATACAGATACATAAACAACGAAGGAAGAGAAATTTCGAAAGGAAAATGGCCGTCAAAAGGAAGGACAAGCATAAAACGGGAAAATTAATCACGGGTATCAAAATCAACCCAAACTAGATTCGCTATGCCCTTCAAAAACCAGACAGTAAGGAAACATTTTAATAAAGAACAAATTGCAGATGCTGAAAGAACATTTCAGGAATAACAATAATAATAATAATAATAAGTCAAGTCAACTTATGGGAAATTAAAAACAACAAAAGAAAACTAGTATTACAGCCTAACCTGGTAGCTAAGTATACATAACATAAACCCTCGAAAGACAAAATCCCAAACAAACGAAGGAACGACAAAGATACGAAGCAGAAAGAAAAAAAAAACAGAGGGCACCTGATCAGGGGAACTGGGAGAGGCATCGGCCAAGAAGTTGGAGATGTGGAGAGCCTTGTCCTTGTGGAGGATGTAATGATGGCGGCGATGTCTGGGATCGGGAGCGGCGGCGGCGGCGGCGGCAGGAGGTGGAGCGTGATTAGCAGCAGAACGATGCATTTGAAAGAGTGGGAAAGAGTGGTTGAATTCCCAGAGCGCTGCGGCGAGCTTCCTAGAAGAAAGAGAATGGTCCCGAATGTGTTTGTTAGTGTGAGTGAGGGAGAGCCAAGAGGGGAATGGAGTAGAGGGGCCCCTGCTTTTCCCTACCAAAACCCCTCGCCTCAACTTTTCTCCTAATTTTTCCTCCTTTTCCGCTTCTTCTTCCTCGCTTTTCATCTCTCTCTTCCTTTATTTATGCCTTCTCTCTTCTCTCTCATCCACCCCCAACCTTTTTATCTCCCATTTATTATTTTCTTTCCCTTTTTGTTGCCTCCTTAATAATACACTACACTCCCTGCTTCTTCTCTACTGCTATGTCTGCCTTCCAACTTTAACGTTTCTTCTTAATTCGTTGGAGTCTCTACTTCCATGTTTCGAAAGAAGAAAAAGGTGTTTCAAAACGTGAAAGCAACATTTTTTTCTATTGTATTTTTCTTCTTTATCACCACAATTAAGTGTTACGCAAAAAATGATCGATGTCAATGAATCAAAGATCTCGTATATTAGCTACCGCACCGGCGAATTCAACAGTTTTAATTAACCGCAGATATGAGCAGGAGTAGTTTTTTTTTTTTTTTTTCTTGCTAGAGATGAGTGATCGTACAGATTTTTTTTAAGCAAGGGAATCTATCATTTTTATTTTAATATTCGAAAATGGTATTTTCTCTAATTCGTGTAATTTTTTTATTTTATAATTTCGTTTGGTGATCGTAGATTTTGGGAGAGTCAAAAGTTTCTATTATTCAATTCAAGTTTATAGAGATTAAACTTTTTACTTCTCAACGAGTTTGCACTCTCAGCTTTCTTTAACTTTTTATACATTCGTTCCTAAATTTGTCCCCTTCTCATTCTCCATATGAAGTTGAAGATAGTTGAAAGTGCGAATTCGATAAGAGATGAAAAATTTAATGTATGTAAGTTTGAAAATAGAGATTTATGATTCTCTCAAACTACGTTAATTAAAGAAAATTAAAAAAGAAAAGAAAAACCCAACTGATAACACTTTGTGAAAGAGAAGTAAGAGAAAACGTTACTAAAATACTATTTTTATTTAATATTAGACAAGAGAGAGTAAACTCTCTCCTTAATTTCTGTATTTCTGCATTACAATAAATAAATATAAATTAATTAAAGATAAGATAAATAACAAGAATATAGTCAATAAGTGTTTTGTTAAACTTTGTAAGATATATATATGTTGGGAAAATATTAAAATTTATTTTTCCATTTTCTTAAAATAAGTTAAGTTGTGACTTTGGACATGGATAGAAAATGTGTTGTTTTATCTTATTAGTTTAAGTAATAATAGTTATGTTGAGATGTTCTATTATGTAATGGAAAATTTTTAATAAATAAATGAATCAATTTTTTTAACATGTTTTAATGTTTTTACGATTTTCTACTGAAACTTCATTTCAACGTATCATAATCTATATATAAATTAAGTTTTATATAAAATTTTACATACAAATCTCATTACATACGAATTTACATATGAAAAGATAAATAATTACTAGTTTGTGATTACATAAGAAAAAAAAATCATATATAATATGATCTGTATATAAAATTACGTATGTAAAATTTAATTTATATATGGATTATGATACGTAATCCGTGTGTAATATGATATGTATGTAAAATTTAATTTATATATGGATTATGATTCGTATGAAATTATTTGTATATATTTTTATTTTTTTAGTAAGTACTGAAGAAACAATTTGTTTTAGCATTAGCAATTAAGATTGATATCCAAAAATATTAACTGATGTGTAAATAGTAAAGAAATTCATATAATAAATGAAAAATATTATATTTTACTTTTTTTTAAATAATAATTTTTTTATTTTTATATCAGTTATTTTACTCCTGTCAACTTTTTTAACTTATATTTAATACATAATATAATAACCGTAAAATTTTATTATACTTCCTCGATCTATAATATTGAAAAAGTTATATATTAACTACCGAAATTTTTTTAGCTTATCCGTAACTAAAATCAAATTGTAATATTTTTTAACTTAATTATAGTAACTAATTAAAAAGATGTATAATTCTTCGCTCTTTCTAAAGATGTATTTATATTTTAATTGAAATTGAAATTTTATATTTTGTAATCAGAAACTAATAATTTTGATAAATTTGTAACTAATGGTGATTAATTTAAATTTTTGGTAGAAATTAGTTAATTAACAAATGCTGAAAAAAAAATATTTTTACGTCTTCTCCAATATATGATCAGCAGAAAAGCTTTTTCTTTTTATGCGAACGGTGTTAAAAGTAAACGTGAAAAAAGTTACTCTTTATGAATCTTCTTTCTAATTCACATATACATCTCTTCTTATTTATTTTTTCTAACATCGTATAATTCACAATCCCTCCTCTAACTATAATCTAACTATAATCACAACTACTTTCAAAGTTACCCAATTTTCCATGATATAATATTTTTCTTATCTTATTTTCTAACTACCTAAAAACAAATTATTCTTCAATAGTTTCCGTTCTTTTCTCCTTAAAGACGATTTGGTAAGTAACTTAATTTATTACATTTAGTTAATTTTGTAATATAACTAATAAAAAGTTATCATAAATTCATGTACATTAATTTTAAAGAAGCTTATAAAAAATTGTAATGATATGCAAAATTTATTATTATGTTTGGATTTAGAATATTTAAAATACGTGTAATATATACTTATTCATTTTTCAAATCGCTTAAAAAGAAAGATCAAACAAAACTGTTTTTTTTTTTCATTTTTCGATTCATTGTAATCATCTAAACAATATATTTAATTTAACAATAATTGTATTGTTTTTTTATTATTATAAAAAAATAACAATACACATGCGATAGCATAGTAAATATATTATCTAAAATATATCATGATATATATAAGTTATGAATTTTGTTTTCCTTTCTTTCGCATATATTTCACACATTATCCTGTAATTTGCTAAAAAGGTTATCTTCTATTCATATAAAATATATTTTTTTATTTTCATATTTATTATAGTAATTTTATCCTTTTTATCTTTAACATTTTTTTTATTTTAACAATAACTAAGAAAAAGCATATTAAGATTTATATAACACATTCTAAATTCAAACTACAATTTATACACACAAAGAATATTGAAGAATGCTAATCCACTTAGAACACTAGTTAAAAAATAATAAATATGAACTTGTTTTATCAATTTTAGATCGAAAACTGAAATAATTAATTTTATTAATTAAAATAATATAAATACATATATCTTGATATGATAAATACAAAAATATCTTTTAAAATAATAAAAATAAGAATTTTGAAAATTCAATTTAAGCTTGATACTTTAACTTTTACTTTTATTTTTTGAAATTTTATTAGATGTTTAATTCTATTTTTTGTTGTTTTTTTATTAATTTAAACTCTTTTATGTTTAATTATATTTTAATTTTTAATAATATTAAAATAAAATTATTTTATTATTTAATTTCTTTTAACTCTTATCGATGAACATTAAAATAATTTTACCGATATAATGTTAAAGAAATGTTTTACTTAATGTTTTCCGATAAAAATTAAAAAATAATAAAATAATTATATTTTAATGTTATCAAAAATTAAAATATAATTAAATATGAAAAATTTATATTAACAAAAAAATCAACAAAAAATAATATTAAAAATCTAAAATATTTAAAAAAATATATTAATTAAAGTATCAATTTGATATTTAATTGAGTTTTCAAAATACTTATTTTGATTGTTTAGAGATTTTAAAGGATACATTTGTCTTTATAAAAATTAAAATATAATTAAATGTAAAAAATTTAAATTAATAGAAAAAAAAATAAAAAATAGTATTAAACATTTAAAAGATTTATAAAAAATAATAATTAAAATATCAATTTGAGATTTAATTGAATTTTCAAAATACTTATTTTGATTACTTACAAATTTTAAAGGATATATTTGTCTTTATAAAATTAGTTATGTACATTTATATTATTTTAATTAATATAATTAATTATTCCATTTCAATGTAAAAATGATAAATTTAATGCATATTAATTATTCCTTACAGCACAGGTTAGCATTTATCTTAAACAAAATAAAATTGTATGATAAGTCAGATTTCATTTAATATTATAACTAATTATTAATTTTTGTAGATTTTAATGCGTATTAATTGTTAAGGACACTAGTTAGTAAAATAAAAATATTTACTGTAATAAGATTCAGTCATGGCAAAACATATATATTAAAAATATTCATTTATCATGAATTTAAAGTAATTATTGTATAAATTAATAATCTTATCATATTTAAATTATATCAGTAATAGGTCATATACATTTTATTATTGTTCTTAATAAACTACTTAAACTTCTTTTTTTTTTTTTTTTTTTTAATTTGTTTTATATTTTTTTATAAATATTATTTTTTTTTTTTTTTTATAATTTTTTTTTTTTTTTTTTTAGATAATGTGTTAAATATCTCTTTAAAAATAATAGGTTATTGTTGATTTTAAATATTTTAGTGTTAAAGTTTCAATTTATGTTGAAGAACAATATTTGAAATCTTTTAAATATTTTAGTTCTTAAATTTAAAAAGTAAATGGTATAATTTTTTTAACTGAATCTTACTAAATCTATTAAATTTTGTTAACACGTATAAACAAGTTGCTCAACTGATATTAAAACCAAAATATATCAAATAATTGAAATAATTTAAATATTAACAAATTATATTTAATAAAAATTAAATTAAGATAACTATATCTATCTATTCTTAAAATTTTCAAATCAAATATATTAAAAGTTTAAAGTTTTCGAAAACAAACATATTCCAAATTATGATCGAAGGACTAAAAAATATTTATCCTCGTCTTTGCCATAGGACTAAGTTTTTAATTGCTTCTACCTTTATTTAATGCATATAAGCTTTTAATAAACAATATAAATAAATAATTATTTATTTTTCTTCAGAGAGAGTGGTAGTGGGGTTCCTGATTTAACAGTAACATGAAAAGTCACTATCGGCATATTAATTAATTAAATTATTATTTTTAAATTAGACTAGACTAATTAAAGATGTCACTGTGGAGTGGACAACAGGACTTTCCGCAGTTCAAGATCCACCATTTAATTTTTAAATACTCAACTTTAAAAACAATCTTATTGTTCATTCTTTCTTCTTTTATATTATATAAGATGAGTGTGGGACTAACTATATTTTAATTAATAGTGTCTGTATTAAGATTCTGCAGATTATATACATATACAATGCTTTAATTTCAACCTATCATTAAAAATCAATTTAACCAATATTTCAAGATTTTTAATCTGTTAACTACTGTAATAGATATAATCATTAAAAAAATAATATATCAGAAATTAGTAAAGTCTCAATATTTTATATATAAAGAAAAGATTCTTCTTCCTAACCATTTTTTTAACTACTTTTAACGTATACAATTAGTTTGTAGTTTTACTTTTATTAACATAATTCGTTTTATTATTTGATAGTTTAATTAATATAAAATATAATTTGTTATAATTTTAGTAATATCTTCATTTTAATAAATATGCAAAGATATCTTTAAAAAAGATAAATACTCAAATTTGCACTGATCTCCTCCATAATAAAATCATACGCGTTCATTTTATTATTTGATAGTTTAATTAATATAATAAAATCATATTTTGTTATAATTTTAGTAATATTTTCATTTTAATAAATATGGAAAGATATTCATTTAAAAAGATAAATACTCAAATTTGCACTAATCTCCATAAATAAAAGTCATACGCGATACGTGACTCAGTGCAAAAAGTCAAAGATAAAGATGGGCCTATGAATCAATATTAAATAAATATTGGAATAGGAAGGTCAAAGTTATCATGCAAAAAAATAGAAAGAGCGTCCAAAAATAAAAAGCCCTTTAAGTTCTTCTATGGTGAATATGAAGGAGTTTTCAATCTGGTTTTGAAGGCGGTGCCCACTGTTTCCTAGTCGCAGGTAAGTGCTATAGTCCATTTTTGGATTCTGGACCCACATTTTTTCTTTCCCTTTCAGTAAGTATCTTCTTTCTTCCCAGGAATCAAATCCAAGGAGCATTAGGAACCAATAAGTGAATCCGATTCTTATTCTTCCTTCACCAACCATTCACGTTGAACAGGTGATTTCTCAGTGATTCTCTTTTCTTTGCTTCCTCTGTTTCTTAGGTAATAATCTTTTTGCTTTCAAATATTCTACCCAATTATGCGCTGGAACATGCAAGTGAAAATTACTGTTAATGATGTGTCTTCTTTTTAACTGGTTTCTGTTCAATTCAACCACTCCGAAATGTGCTTATTATTGTTTATTGTTTACTGTTTACGTAAGTTTTTATTATATATTATTAATTCAAAGGTTTGGGGTCATAAGACTCTTGACAAAATCTTGAGAACAGAGTGAGGCATATTGCAATTCGTTTGTTTGAGTTGCTGGCAGAATGACTTTTTTTTGACTGTGGGAGAGGTGCCGTCTTTGAAAAAAATAGTTGTTACCCTGATTTGGGGTGTGCTCCCGATTATTTATTACTCGTGGTTTTTGTTACTTGATTTTATTGTTTTTTGTACCGAATATCTTGCATTGCGAGATTTACGTTGTAGCTTCTTCGATATTATGCTGGATCGGTTTTTTCTTGCTGTTTTCTAACATTCTTTCTTAATATTAGCACATCTTGTTCTCATATTGGTTTTTTAAAACTATTTTAATGTCTATAGAAAAGAGTTACATTATATAGGATTAAGATCCCTGTTTCTGCAAATTTAGGTGGATCTGTCTTGGCTGTGGGTTTCGGATTGTTGAAATGGCTTCCAATGCTACATCTGGACATGCTTGCCCGGCGCCTATGAAAGCCACATCAAATGGCGTGTTTCAGGGAGACGACCCTCTTGATTTTGCGCTTCCCCTAGCTATTTTGCAGATATGTCTTGTTCTTGTGGTCTCAAGGGGACTGGCATATCTCCTAAAACCTTTAAGGCAACCCAGAGTTATTGCAGAGATTATTGTAAGTTCATTTATTTTCTTTAGTGTTAATCGATCTAATTATCTTAGTTTATATTTTGTAGTTCGTACTACAATTAATAACTAACGGGGATTGATGCATATGGTTGGTTATTGTTCTCTGATTTGGTTCAACTCATTTATTCTGTCTTGGTAGGTGTATGTAAATTTTACTGTCAATCCTTGCTACGGTTTGTTGTCTTTCCTTACTTTATAAGTGGTGTGCCTTCCCCCTAATTTAACTTTTTTCAATAAGAAAATTAAATATTACTTATTAGAAAGATGCGGTCCTCTCGTTTTTCTTTTCTTCCTTTTAGTGCTTACATGGCGATCCTAGCAACTGGGGCTAAGAGTGAGCAATATGAATCGTAGGGATTGAACCTGGCATCAGTTACTTCTTAACCAAGTTGGATTGCTACTAGGTTATGCGGCAATTGTCATGTGACCAGAGCTTTTCATGTTCCATATTTATAAAATTTCATAGTCTATAGACTTCACTGTGTTGCGCTACTCTAAATAAGTCTCACATTTAACGTGAAATCTATCATTTGAATGCAATATGATTTTAAACAATGTTTTAGTCAGGATAGATGTTACTGGTGCCAAAATATGTATAATGGTTTTAATGTGTATGACTGCTATTGACAGGGAGGAATACTTCTTGGTCCATCAGCTCTTGGACGGAATAAAAACTATATGCAGGCAGTTTTCCCACCCAGGAGTCTTACAGTATTAGACACTCTAGCAAACATTGGCCTTATATTCTTTCTATTCTTAGCAGGCCTGGAGTTGGATCTCAAATCTGTTCGTCAATCTGGAAAGCGAGTCCTTGCTATTGCTATGGCAGGAATAAGCCTACCCTTTGCTATAGGAATTGGTTCATCATTTGTTCTAAAACAATCTATTGCCAAAGGTTCAGATAATGCCGCATTCCTTGTATTTATGGGTGTTGCTCTGTCCATTACTGCATTTCCTGTATTAGCGCGTATTTTGGCTGAGTTAAAACTTCTAACCACAAATGTTGGCAGAACAGCTATGTCAGCTGCAGCAATTAATGATATAGCTGCCTGGATTCTGCTTGCTCTGGCTGTTGCCTTGTCAGGCCATGAGCGATCTCCACTTGTGTCACTGTGGGTCTTCTTAGCGGGGTGTGGTTTTGTCATCTGTGCAATAATCATTGTTCCTCCAATTTTCAAATGGGTGAGCCAAAGATGCCATGAAGGTGAACCAGTTGAAGAGATATACATATGTGGTACATTAGCTGCTGTTCTGGCTGCTGGGTTTGTCACAGATGCTATTGGAATCCATGCCATGTTTGGTGCTTTTGTTGTTGGAATTTTGCTTCCAAATGATGGACCGTTTGCCAGTGCTCTTGTGGAGAAAGTAGAGGATCTTGTGTCTGGTCTATTTCTCCCTCTCTATTTTGTGTCAAGTGGATTGAAGACTAACGTAGCCACCATAAAGGGTCTGCAATCATGGGGTCTTCTGGCTTTTGTTATATTTACAGCTTCTTTTGGAAAGATTCTCGGGACTTTTGTTGTTTCCCTTCTCTGTAAAGTACCTCTTAACGAGGCTCTGGTGTTGGGGTTCTTAATGAATTGCAAAGGCCTAGTTGAATTAATAGTCCTCAACATTGGCAAAGATAGAAAGGTAATTTCAATTTTCTTACTCTCATTGTTCCATATAATCAGTTTAATAAGGTGCACTTTCCTATCCTATCTATTACCGTTAAATATTAAAAATATGCATTTCCAGGTTTTGAATGATCAGACCTTCGCCATCATGGTTCTCATGGCCGTTTTCACTACCTTCGTCACCACTCCTCTTGTGATGGCCGTGTATAAGCCTGCAAGGAAGGGAGGAATAGCGGACTACAAACATAGAACAATTGGGAGGAAAAATGCAAATAGCCAACTGAGGATTCTCGCCTGCTTCCATGGTGCAAGAAATATTCCATCGATGATAAATTTGATTGAGGCTTCAAGAGGAATCCAGAAGCGTGATGATCTTTGTGTGTATGCAATGCACCTTAAAGAATTCTCTGAGAGGTCCTCATCTATATTAATGGTACATAAAGCAAGAAGAAATGGGTTGCCATTCTGGAACAAAGCTTCTCATTCACATTCTAACCATGTTATTGTAGCGTTTGAGGCTTACAGGCAACTGAGTCAAGTGTCCATCCGGCCAATGACCGCCATCTCATCTATGAATAACATACATGAAGACATTTGTGCAACTGCTGAGAGGAAGGAAGCCGCAGTCATTATTCTTCCATTTCATAAGCATCAGAGTTTGGATGGTTCACTAAACATCACTAGAAATGATTTTCGATGGGTTAACAAAAGGGTACTTGAGCATGCACCGTGCTCGGTTGGAATTTTTGTTGATCGCGGGCTGGGTGGTACCTCCCATGTCTCTGCAAGTAATGTTTCTTACCGTGTTACGGTGCTTTTCTTTGGTGGTGGTGATGATCGTGAAGCCCTTGCATTCGGAGGTCGTATGGCTGAGCATCCTGGCATTAGATTGTTGGTTATTCGCTTTGTAGTTGAACCACCTAAAGAAGGAGAGATTTTAAGAGTTGATGTGGGTGACTCCTCCTCCAGTACCAAATTAATCTCACAGGATGAAGAATTCCTCGATGAATTTAAGGTGAAAACGGCCAATGATGACTCCATCAACTATGAAGAGAGAATAGTTAAAAATGCGGCAGAAACAGTTGCTATTATCCGTGAGGTTAATGGCTCCAGTCTATTTCTTGTGGGTTCAAGGCCAGTGAGTGAAGTTGCATGTGCTCTGAAAAGCAGTGAATGCCCTGAACTAGGACCTGTGGGTGGTTTGTTGGCATCACAAGATTACCCCACAACAGCATCTGTTTTGGTATTACAACAGTATAACAACGATGGTGCACCAATAAATTTTACGCCGGAATTGGAGGAACATTTACCTGATCAGGATTCAGGTTCTGTATAACGCTTGTCTTACTGTTATGGCTCGCACGTTTGAGCTTTTCTGAACTCCATGCAGCTTTGTCTAACAGTATATAGTTTATAGTTCAAAATTTGACCACCAAACAAATAAAAAAGTGTTCGGAATTTAATTTCCTTAGGACTGGAGTTGATTTAGAATTAATAATTTTACGGTTGGACTGCGTTGTGTAGAGACTTCTGGTGGAAAATTAGGATTCTGGTCTATTTTTAATCACTTATTCTAATCTTTTTCAACTTCTCAAATCATTACGGAACGCATACAACAAATGTAACAATAGAATATATATATTAACTTCCATGCATGTATTAACTTAAATATAAAACTCTTTAACCCAAAATTAACTTAAAATAAAGAATAAGTGTTGCTGTCACTCTTCTTGATCGATTCATCTGTGGAGATTCTATATAAATATGAATTATGTATAGAATGTTATAATAATTTTCAATACGAGGTGTGTTAGATGTAAAATAACTAGTACAAAATACTTAATTTTTATACAAATTACATAAAATTATCTTACAATATTATAATATTTTATTTGATTTTTAACTTCTTAAATCTTTAAATTATAATGTTATTTATTTTTATTTTTATTTTAAACTAATTCTAATTTTTAATTAAAAATATTTAATAAAAATATCGAAGGTTATCTCCTACATCATAGGTATTGTTGTGATTCTGCACCCCGTTTATAAAATTGATCAATAGAGTTAAATATTTCACTCAACTTCTTCTCTCTCGTTTGCTGGTATGAGATTCGTGTGGTGGTGGTGATACCAATTTCAGAAACGGTTACAGGCCTTTATGTGTGACCAATACAGAAACTGAAAAAGAGTAAAATAATGAACCATGAATATATCATGGCTATTTCTACGGAAGAAACATATAAACTCAGAATCCCTGGAGAATAGGTTTATGTAAAAAAAGGACAAACAACTGATTATAAATTTGAATGAGTCATTACATGAATCACACCAATAACAATAAAAAGCGCGTATGTGGGGAATAGTGTAGAGTTTTCAATCTGGTGTTCAACTGGAAGCGCTCTGTTTGAACTCGGTGCCTGTGTTTCGTAGTCGAAGGTAAGTTTTATAATCCATTTTTGGAAGAATAGTTGTTACTCTAATTTGGAGTGTGTTCCCTGTTTGTGCAGATTTAGGTGGATCTGCCGTTGGCTGTGGATTTCGGAGTGTTGAAATGGCTTCCAATGTTACATCTGGACACGCTTGCCCGACACCTATGACAGCCACATCAAATGGCGTGTTGCAGATGAAGGTGAACCTGTTGAAGAGATATACATATGTGGTACATTAGCTGCTGTTCTGGCTGCTGGGTTTGTCACAGATGCTATTGGAATCCATGCCATGTTTGGTGCTTTTGTTGTTGGAATTTTGCTCTTGTGGAGAAAGTAGAGGATCTTGTGTCAAGTGGATTGAAGACTAACGTAGCCACCATAAAGGGTCTGCAATCATGGGGTCTTTGATGGAAGGTGCATTGCATACACACATGGATCCAGAAGCAAAATTTCAACTTCATCTGCAAAATGCCAAGGGGAAGCGAAAAGTGAAGAGGGTCGTCGCCCTGAAACACGCCATTTGATGTGGCTGTCATAGGTGTCGGGCAAGCGTGTCCAGAGATGTAGAATCGGAAGCCATTTCAACACTCCGAAATCCACAGCAAACGCCAGATCCACCTAAATCTGCACAAACAGGGAACACACTCCAAATTAGAGTAACAACTATTCTTCCAAAGACGCTACCTCTCCCCCATCGTCAAAAACAAGTCATTATGGCAGCAACACACACGAATTGTATTATAAGTCTCTCAACAATTACAATAAACCTACGTAAACACATAAAGGGGCTGCAACCGTTTCTGAAATTGGTATATAGATCACCACACGTATCTAATACCCAGCCATGACATTGGTATGAAGACCACACCCCGCTAAGAAGACCCACAGTGACACAAGTGGAGATCGCTCATGGTCTGACAAGGCAACTATATCATTAATTGCTGCAGCTGACATAGATGTATTATACCAAATAATATTATTCACATGAAATGATTCATAAGTTATCTATCTATATATATATATATATGGTTTAATTTCGTTAAAATTTAATTTTCATGATTATTTCTTTTTCAAATAAAAGATGTTTTGAAACTCTAAAATATTTTTCAAATTACTTCACATTATACAATAAAAAGAGTATTTCCAAATCCAAAATACATATTTTTACTTTTAGATTGAAGAATGTTGAAGTATATTTAAATTACTATTATAAATTACTCAATTTAAAAAATATCTAAATTGTATAATTTAAACATGATTAAAAAGAATAAGTGTTGCTCACACTCTTGATTGAATTATTTGAAGAGATTGTATATAAATATGAATTATGCAATATAGAATGTTATAATTAATTTTCAATACGTGCGTTAGATGTAAATTACTAGTACAAATTAATTAATTTTAAAAAATCTAAATTGCATAATTTAAATATGATTAAAAGAATAAATGTTGCTCGTATCTTGCTCGAATCATTTGAAAACAAAACACAAAAGCAAAAAAAAAACTTGCTTAGTAGTTAACTTCAATTCCTACAAAATATTTACCTCTAAATACACTTTTTTTTTTCGAACCCAATATTCAAAGTAAAAAAAGAAAGTGATGACTTAGATGGAGAACATTACATTAAAAGAATTTTTTTAATAGAGATAACAAATGAAGTAGTGTTTTGAATATGTTTCAATTTTGATAAGAAATCTCCTCATTCATTTGTTCTTAATAATTAAGTAATTTTTAAGACATAAATCTGATTATTTTGACTATTTTATATAATTATTTAATCTTTATTCAATTGTTATTTAACATGTTATTATTATTATTATTATTTATTGATATTTGATACAGGAAAAAAATATATCCGCATAATTCTTAATAATATCATATATTTCTTCAATGCAATTTTTTCTTTTTGTCAACAAATTATTATTTAATTAATAGGTGAAACAATAAATTAGCTCAATGGGAATATATCTCAATAAGAACTTGAATGAGACCAAAATATCACACTTGATAAGACACAAGTACGAGGATAAATTTTTAATTGAAAAATACGTATGAGATGGTTTATCAGTACTTGCTTGCCCACTGCCCTCAGTTTTGGAGGTTGAATTTCAATATAGCGGAGGGCAAAATTGGCATTTAAGAAAAAGGGGGGTGTAGTAAGAAAATACGTGGGCGCATCCAAACAACTGTATAAATAAGAATCAAGTTGGGTTCCGATGGAGCCCAATAAAGTCTGTAGAAATCGGTGAGGGCAGTGACGGTTACTTTAGAAGAGAATCAAGTTGGAAAAAAAATATCATAAGCAGGGGCAGTTGGTTGGTGAATGGTGGCGCGGGGCTTATCGTTATCGAAGCCAGAAGCTGAGCGAACCGCCACAGAAATTCGAAATGCACTCTCTCTCTCTCACACACACCTTCCTACGCTCGCATTCACTCTTTTCCTTCACCTCATCTTCTTTTCTTCTCCTTCTTCCTCCTTCCACTCTTCGCAGCTCTAAGAGGTTGCGATCCTCGCCCTTCGCCACCTCTTCCCCAATTCACCCAAATGGAACCAAATTCCCAACGCAGGGACTCTCTCATTCTTGCAAGAATTCCAAGAATTCCAAGAATTCACCTGAATCACTCGCTCGCATCTCCAATTGGAAATTCCCCTTGGCTCCAATTGCTCCTTCTAATTTCTCCGTTAGGCTTCTCAAGTTTATGATGCTCTTCGGCTTCTTCACACTTAAACACTCTTATCCCGCTCATGCTGCCTCCGACTTTTTCAATGCTTTCAGTTTATCTCCTGCATTTGGGGATTTTGATGACATAAGCACAGGTTTTGCTTCAGTTAGGAAAATCTCCCTGCCACTTTTCTAATTCCAATGTTTTACCAAAAAAACGAGCATAATTTGAAGTAACGCAATTCGTTGCAGTTGACAGTGGAACATGCAGTTTTTCGTTTCTCTTATTCGACATTAATTGTTACTTGCTTTTTTGCTACCAGTTACAGATTTACGCTGTACTCTGTTATTTTTGTTTTTCACCATTAAGTAAAATGATTAAGTTTACTTGGATTATGTTGCTCAAAGACTAATGTACTTTTTATTCTTTTATGCCTTTTCACAGGCGTTTCTGCTGATATTTTTCTCTGAACTTGGAGATAAGACCTTCTTCATTGCAGTAAGTGCACAGAAATCGTCAATGATACGACCCGACCCGGGTGATTTGGGAATTTGATGTTGTAATTTGTATGCAGGCCCTGCTTGCAGCTAGGAATACAGCTGGTGTTGTTTTTATTGGGACGTTTAGCGCACTTGCGTATGTTTTATCGTTTCATGGTGATTTAGATTTCCTTGTTTATTTTTGTCTTCATTGTTGGCGTTTTTTTGGATAGTATAATTTTTATACATAATAATAATTTTATCAACTAATAAAATATCAATATGACTTGTTACGTAATTTTTATACAAGTCAATGAACTTTTCATACGGTTAATTTGTGGTTAGATTTTCACCGCCAATACATTCTAATTAAACTGTTTTACTCACCATGCTTACACGTTCACGTAAACAACTATGATGAAAATATTTTCACATCATAGAACAATCAAAATCCTGGAGGGAGTTGGCTTGTGAACAATATTAGATGACTTTAAAAGGTTTTTCAAATACCTTCTGAAATGGGAAGGCAGAGTGGTGTATTTGTACAGAATTCTTCAAGCTTATGTTTCTGTCTAGAAGTCAAATAATCGAATAAAAAAGTACAGAGTGACACTTATAAATGCCAAATATTCTAGATGATGCATGCACGTGTCTTCAAATTATTAATATTTAGTATTTATTTGCTATTGACAGGGCAATGACTCTGATATCTGTTGTCCTTGGGAGAACTTTTCATTATGTTGATGAAATCTTGCCATTCAGGTTATTTTCTTTATTTCCTAGAAATATTTATGAACTGTAACTATAAAATGAGTTATATGACTTGGTCATACTGGAATAGTGAAAATAGCTCTAATCATTCTTCACATTCTACAAATAATAAATTATAGTTGCATGCGAAGTTTTATGTTGTTGATGATGAACATTGTACATGTTACGGTCTGAAAATACTTCACATTGTTGTTTTTCATCTTGTAGGAACCTTTTGCCAATCATGAATTGGTTTTTATCATAATATAATGTCTATTTTCTTTAGAATACTTTTAATAATTTGCCAAATAATTATTACTTTGTCATGCATACATCTCTTTAATTTGTTGAAAGTTCCTTGTTTTACATAAATGTCTATACTTGTCTTCTGTGCCTTCCTTTTGGGCTTGTGTCTTAAACCATGTAACGTGAAGGCATGATTTGACTATGAACTACTTTTCAAAAACTTCACCTCACGGGTTGCTTTTGCAGGTTTGGAGAAACGGATTTACCTATTGATGATATTGCTGCTGTTTGCCTTTTGGTAAATATCACCTTCCTGTTTAGTTATGTGCTAACAGAGTAACAGTGTTAGCCAGGGCAGAATGTTTAAACTTTTCTGTTTTTAAATTAACCCTCTCTTAAGTAATACTGAATTGACTTCAGGTGTACTTTGGGGTCTCTACCCTGCTGGATGCCTCATCTAGTAATGGCCAAAAATCAGATGAAGAGCAGAAGGAGGTAATATTTGGTATCTATTTATCTTCTATTGCAGCACAATGGGTTCGATGCATGAATTATCTCAGTTTTTAGTTCTTCAGTTTGAACTTTGAACTTGTTCACAGTGGTCGAGGTTCACAATATTTTATTGTGTTCCAGCAATTTAATGTTTGCTTTTGTTAGCCAGGCAGAGCTAGCAGTTTCTGAATTTTCTGGAAATGGTGCTGGAATACTATCTGCTGCTAGCACAGCTGCCAGTACTTTTCTCTTAGTTTTTGTCGCCGAATGGGGTGATAAGTCATTTTTCTCCACAATTGGTGAGTTCTAACGTTAGAATTATTGGTTTGAAAGTATACATGGAACACCTATACCTAGAACTAACGTTTTTGTCGTTATTAATATCAAACTTTTTATGATTTTGCTATTCCTTGGTCTGGAAGTATAGGAGACAAAAATCTTGATCTGAAATCCCTATTAAACAAACTGATGTACAAATAAATAAATATTGATATTGACAATTCTTGAAGCTAACTTATATGCTTTGACCGCAAGAAGTTGGATGTCAATTATTTTGGATCAGCCAATTTCAGTTAATATAATTTTCTTGTTGAATTTTCATTTGTTTCAAATACCCGTACTTGTTATCTTGCATCTCGTCATGCACTGAACTCAACTTCAGACAACCTGAATTGTTTTTCTCCCTACTTTTCAGCCCTTGCAGCAGCCTCTTCTCCCTTTGGAGTCATTGCTGGAGCACTGGCGGGTCATGGTGTTGCAACTTTGGTAACCCCTTCTTCAGTTATAAATCGAAGCAACTGCTAAATATGGGGATTTCCTTTTTCACTGTAACAGTTGCATTGTTTAACATAAACATAAAATATTTAGTTTAAGCTTCTGCAATGGTACGTGAAAACTGGATTCACCCAAATCTCCAACTGAAGTGCAACAAAGAAAAAGGAAATGTATTGACAGCCAGGAAATGCAAGCATAATTAAAACAGACACTTTTGAGATGGCTCTTTTTGACAATTTATTTTAAAGCATCTTACTCCATAGTTTAAAGACAGCTAAGACACTA
>Ga0214543_1001831_pt1 | contig 41748 bp, 27 predicted proteins | sample CNSS2metaG_FD_160094 | JGI IMG/M metagenome (GOLD analysis project Ga0214543, IMG submission 160094) | Root nodule microbial communities from cowpea collected in UCLA plant growth center, Los Angeles, California, USA - CNSS2 | ecosystem: Host-associated > Plants > Roots > Nodule | place: USA...
TTGGGTTTAGATTGACTTCTTGTATGTACTTTGATTGGACAAGTTGATGTATCCACTGGGGTGTGAGAATGTATATAAAGTTGAAATTTTGACGTTTTTTTTTTTTTTTTTTTTTTTTTTTTTTTTGTGTTTTTTTTTTTTTTTTTTTTTTTTTTGTTTTTTTTTTTTTTTTTTGTTTTTTTTTTTTTTTTTTTTTTTTTTTTTTTTTTTTTTTTTTTTTTTTTTTTTTTTTTTTTTTATGGTGTGTTCTGTTTCTTAAATAGGTAGTATGGTTTCTTAGCTTGCTTGCACGAATTTTTTGAATGCGTGCGAGTTTGTAATGGTTGAGTGTGTAGTGTATTTGTGCGGGGAGAGAGAGTGAAGCTTTGTTTTGTGTAAGACCATGTTTTGTTTTGTTTTGTTCCAAACCCTGATCGCAGTGGAAAGTGTTCGTATAGTGAGACCATTTCTGTTTTTTATAAGTTTGTTTCTGAGTACTTCATTAGATAGTACTTGGAAGAAAACAAAAAAATGGGAACATCGTCTCCTACTGTTTGCATTTTGGTTTAGAAAACCTCTCCTTGCTTTAGAAACAATTTGCAACTTCGAAGATTTTGGATGAGAAATTGAATTCTTGGTCATCTCAAATTGATTGGAAACCAGTTCTCAAAACAGAAAGTGAAAAGAATCAAATTATCCCTTGGTTTCTTTGCTTGTGTTTTCTCCTTTGTTAAAGGCAGAGTTAAGATTGTTGGGCACTTCCAATCTAATTGACAAGTAGAGGAACAAAGAGAGAAAAAGGAAACAAATGTAGTTATAATAGGTAATGTGACGTGATAGAGATACTGACAGAAAGACGTTAATGAGGTGAATGAAACAATGGAGTGTTGGCATATCATGACTCTGATATTTTAGTCTACTGGATCTGCTATTGCAATTGCTGCTATCTTGAGATGTATTGTTGTGAGTCTTGTGTGTTACTTTGAGTTATGCTTATTACTGTTACTTTTGGAATTGAGTAATATGAGTATGGTTTGGATTTTTACTCAAGGCATTGTAGTTAGGATTGAGACTTGAGAGATTACCACTACTACTACTACTGGAAGTGACAACAGGAGAGAAATATTCTCCCTCTCTAGAAGGGATTTCATCTTCCACAGGTAGTTCTCTAGATGTGTGTGAATGAATTTATAGAATGCATTCTCCAATATAGCTTCCTCTCTCTGTCAGCTGATAGTGCCTAAAACTTTTGGTGTACCTAAACCATATGTATATCTTGTTTTCCCTTGCTAATGTTTATTCCATTTTCCCCCTCATTCTTGTCTTGGGGCCTTCTGCTTCTGCTCCATACATTCTCAGGTAACTTGGTGTTTGTCTCCAGGGATTCCGCAAGATTGACACAGACAAGTGGGAGTTTTTCAATGAAGCATTCCAGAGATCGAAGAAGCACTTGCTGAAGAACATACAAAGACGTAGATCACCACAACAATCCCAGCAGGTTGGTAACTATATTGGAATCGGAGCTTGTACCACTGAGGCAGGGAGGTCTGAGGTTGAGGTTGAGATAGAAAAGCTTAGGAAAGAAAGGACTATGTTGATGGAAGAGGTGGTTGATTTGCAGCAAGAGCAACGAAGAACCGCTAACCGTGCAGGAGAAGTGAATCAAAGGCTCCAATCTGCAGAACAAAGGCAGAAACAAATGGTTTCTTTCCTGGCCAAGTTGATCCAAAACCCAGCCTTTTTAGCACGCCTTAGGCAAAAGAAGGAACAGAGAGAAATAGATTCTCCAAGAGTGGTAAGAAAGTTTGTGAAGCAGCACCAACATGAAACTGGAACACCAGAAACCCTCCAAGAAGGACAGATAGTGAGGTACCACCAACCTGATTGGACAAATATAAGCATGTCTTCTGAAACTCCAAAACTAAGTCCAGTTTCCATTGAACAGTCTCCTCACTACCTTTCACAGGGTTTGGCAGGAGAAATGAGTGGAGCTGCACAACATCTCACTGCTCAAATTCAGAATATTGTAACAGATGATTTGGCTGCAGAAATGATGATTGGAGAAGGATCATCTGAAGATCCCCTTTTCAAAGGGAAGAGTGTTATGAGTCCTATGAGTCCAAGTTTAGAACTTCCTGCAGATTATTTTACTTCCTTCCCAGAGGTTCTGACCCAGGAGAAAGGCTTTCAAGATTTTTCTGCTCTTGGAGCTGAAGACATCATCAAGCTTGAAGATATATGGGATTCTGGCCTCAATCTCAGTGGTGCTGGTTCAAGCTGTGGGAATGAACTGTGGGGCAATCCTATGAATTATGAACATGTTCCAGAGTTTGGAGTAACAAGTGGCATGTCTGAATCAGACATCTGGGATATTGGTGGCTCTGGAAGTTTGGGAATTGATAAGTGGCCAGGTGATGAACATGAACCTTCTTCTATTGGTGAAGTAGATGAGCCAAAAGAAGATAGGCCTCAGTGTCTTGATCCATAGGGCTTCATCTGCACCTGCACTTGTTGCCCTTTGGGTGCTTGCTATGTTAATGGTTGCTCGGGGTCATATTTTTGAGTCATTTGATTTTATGAACTGAATTCATTATCCTGCTTTTATTCCTTGTTTGCTTTCAATTCTTTATTCTTTTCACATTATTTCTCTAATTGTCCATAATTTTTTGTCTATGTAAACTCTCATTGTGTAAGCATTGACAACTTCCATATTCAAGTAAAATATACTTTTTGTTTTCACCTGATGCTTGATTCAAGCAAATACTCATACGATACAAGGCAGGTTCATCAAACATTCACTGATTATTCATTTTATGCTTCTCAAATTTTTATTTTACTTTTTATTTAGTTAGTCTGTTACTAATATTCTGCTAAGATTATTTAAATTTGTTAAGTGTTTTTATTAGATTAGTATTTTATTTTTATGCCACGTGTTAAATTACTAATTTTATATAGTTAAAATTTTTAATATATAAATTATAAATTATATTATACCCTGTACTTAAACCAGTGCAATTTACACAATAACATTTATTTTATATAACTAAAATTTACAGTTATGTTTTTTTGTAAATAATTTTCCCATATAATTTCTGTTATATATTTACAATAAATAATTAATATTACGATAGAATTTTAGCTACTTAATTTTATCGATTTGTTCATTTCTTCTAACAAATATTAAAATTAAATTTCAAAATAAAGATCAAATTAAAAAAAAAATGAGACATGAAAATTCTTTATTTTTAAAAACGCTCTTATTATTTAAAATACTTATTCTAATTAATTATATATATATATATATATATATATAATTAATTAATTACACGAGAAATATCTAATTTGATACTAATAAAATAAATCTAATTAAAAACACATTGGAAAGAGAAAAAATGAGACTCGGTAAAAATTGTCATTCGAATTTTTAAAAAAATTGCAATTTTTGTCTCCTCTTAATTCGTTTTCGTTCTTTTATTATTACAATTTTATTTTAGTATTCACGCTTTGGAGAATCTACAATTTTGATTAATTTCAAATTTATTTGATTTTATTTCTTTCGATTTGGATGAATTGAGTCCTAATATTAACACATTTATCGAAACTGCCATTAAGATTAAAATATAAAAAAAAATAAACAAACAAAATTAAAGAATTGACTAAAATTAGGATTTGTCTAAAATCTGAAACTAAATACAAGGAAAAAAATAGAACTAAAATAATTGAATCGAAACATTTATAATGAACTTTTAATTCAGACTAAAATTACAATCTCACCTAATTCTTAAAAACATTCACCATTTAAAATGATGATTCAAGTTGATAATTGAATGTTGGAAAATTTGATGTTTCAACAACGAGCACGATATATAACAAAAAGGAATGCGAATGATAATTTAAAAGTGAATTTGAAAAGAAAAAAAAAATGTTCAAATAATAATATTAGAATCACTTTTGAAGAAAATATGCAACTAAAATTTTGGGGAAAAAAAAATTAGCTTCTAATTGGATTTATTTTGGCCAATATGATATTGTTTGACACGAATAATGGAAACTAAAAATATACTACCACAAATTGAGTTTAACCACCAACTAAACAGATTCATAGTTTTATATAAAAGATCTAGTTTTCCTCATAACAAATTTTATCTACTGCAACGTACTTTCATCCACTGCAAACAATACTCAAACATTACTTACGGAGAAGCGCTACAAACAGTAAAATAATACGATCCAACATTTCGTCAAATAGAAAAGGAAGACAATAGAAGCTCCGACACATGATTTCACAAACTAGATAATCAAGGGCAGCATTTCAATTAGGCAAAATATGAAGGAAAAAAATACAGTGAATAAAATGATGACAAAATCCCCCGAACAGGGGAACATGAATATTCATGACACCCAAAAACATGCAGATTAATATAATATGACCTACAATTGTTCACTTTATAATCAGATCCAGAGAAGGACAACAGGTGTAATTTATAAGTATTAAGAATCTTCCTTCTGCCTTTTTGGAGCATTTTCTCCATCCTTATCATTTTTCCGCTTGGCTTCTCGGCGCTCTCTCTTGACTCCTTTTGCTTTGTAAGGTAAAGCAGTTTCTCCAACCTAAGCAATCACAAATTGTTGCAGTTGGTTATGTATATCTTTCAGACAGAACAAGAAAAGTAACATGACAAGGCAACGTTCAAAAATTTTCCAAACGGAGCTAATTTATAACAGTTGATGCAACGAAAATAGTCTATATTACCTTCTGATCTGGAATATAAATACTTCCGATCTTTCCTTTTAATTCATCCCTTTTAACATTCTTCTCCTGTGAGAGTGACAGAAAGTACAGAATTTAGGTACCCAGTTTCATATAGTAACAGATAAAGCAAATAGATCAGGGACATGTAGCCAACCTTTTTCTTCGGCTTCTCCCTTGATGTTTTCATTGATTCCTTCCTCAAACTTTCATTAGGAGGACGATGCCGGCGAATAACAAAATCCATGGAAGGGCCAACTTCTACCAATTCCATCCTTGGCACAACAGTGCCAGACTTTTTCAGCCGCAATGCACAGTGTGTAAAAAGCACCCGATTTGGAGAAAGGGCGGCACATACATATGCCCGGTCTACTCCGGCAAGATTTAGATTCTCCACAACCTGCACAATCCATCACATCATTTTGGTTAATAAAAGCAAAAGGCAAGTGTGATGCTGCAAAAGGCAAGTGTGATGCTGCAAGACCACAAAAAACAATGGCAACGCACCTCACCACGAAGAAGATCAAGCAAAACTTCCTTCAAATGTTTTAACTCGTCCACAGACTCAAATCCTTCTCCAATAAAAACAATAAAAGGTTTTGACCCTTCCTTAGGAGCCAACTTCTTATCATAACTAAAAGACTCCATGGGCTTAAAATTTTCAACGCCAACCTCCACTAAATCATAGATGTGATGATCATAAGTTCTCCCTATAACAAGGTTATCAGGCCGCTTCTTTGAGTGAGATCCATACTGCAAAAAATACAAACAAACCGACAAACCTTAATGTTTGGATGGAGAATTTAAAGAGAACAAATAAACTTTTAAGTAATTTAAAATCTCATACACAAATCAAATCAACTTGTTTGGAAATCAAATTTAAAGAATCTTTAAAACGATAGAAACTTTGGTAGGATATTTTTCCAAGCAAGATGAGAAAAATGTCAATTCAATTCAAACACCTAAAATGAAAGAATTATAGAGCGTTTGAATGTTGGATACATGCATTCTCCGTATTTTATACATCAAATCTCAAATTTATGCAGAAACTACAGTGTGCTGCATTGCTTTCCTAGGGGTTCTACACTTTGTTGACAATAAACTAGACAAGCAGTAAGAAAATCTGCATCTTTACACGATCTCAAAGAGAACAATCTTATCCCAAAACTGATGCAAACACCCTCTTTTTCCTCTATTTACACTTCTCTGAATTCTAAAAACTGATAATATTTACTTATTTGTTCTGTTAAACAATATTTTCACAGATGCAAATCATATCAGAAATTAAAACACATGTTCAGAACAAATGTGAAGAATTAGAAAACTAAATTGCCTTATTCACACAAAATATTTTAAAAATGAAAGATTTCAACTGGACTAATTAATCGAATCCTGGATATACAGGTCAAATATGCAGGTCAGTTTCATCACACACAGTGGTCTGATCCTGTTCGAGTGAAATTGCCTCGGGTGGAGGTACACGTGGTCTTAAGCCAAAAAACTCACAACCACTCAAAATTCATTTGAAATTTTGCAAACCCTACCCCCAAATACTACCTGAAGCCATATTACTTCGAATGCAACATATCCAGACTCTCCATTACTATCCTCACATACAAACATTTTTTTTTTTGCCTACAATTGTTTCTGATAAAAAAAATATAAAACCATGTATTACCATAACACAAAAACACAGACACGCCACTATATCTACTAATGACGGCTATCCTCCACATAAATAAACCCAAGTCATTTACATATTCTTAACCCTAACGGTACGGAGGGTAATTACCACAAATATGCTGCAATCGGTTTTGAGAGAAAAAAACTCGAGAGAAGTCTCGCCACCGGCCTCGAAGGGCTTTATGTTCTCATTCTTCCGGCTGTACTTGACGGCGTCGTGCTTTTTCAGGTGATAAATCTGCGCCAGCACGGCGTTCAGCACGCCGCTGGTCTTCGTTCCATGCAAGATCAGCGTTTTCTTCCCCGATTCCACCTGCAAAAATATTTTCCCGGAAAATGTGAGATTTTGTGGGAAAAGAAACGGAGAGAGAGGGAAAGAGAGGAAAAAATGGATGAATACTTACGAGCTTGGGGGCGCGCTTCTCGAGCTCCCGCTTGCCCTTGCGGGTCTTGGCGGTTTTGATTTCCAACATCGCAAGAAAAAAGAGAATATGCAGTTGTTGTCTACCACACTTTCACGTTTTAGGGTTTTGAAGAAGACGAGGGTTTTTGCCTTCCAATTTTATTTCTCTTCAACAAAACCCTCACTCATCCAATTTTCTTTCTCTATTGTCTTTTATCTCTTACTTTTTACTATTATTTTTTTAATTCCTAGGAAATTGGTAAACATACTTTTTACTATCACATATATATATATATATATATATATATATATATATATATATATATATGTATTTGTATTTCCTATTTGAAAGGAGTACAAATTTATTGTTATATTAATTAATATTAAAGAACACGCATTTTATTTTTTATATATATCTTATTGTATAATATATAAAAATAAGTAATATTTAATAAAAAATAAATAAATTCATGTATTTTTATTTTTGTTATGGTTTATAATTCAATAATATGTTTTTTAAGTAAATTCTTTTTTTTTTCTTCCATCAATTGGAAGACATGTTGCACTATTATTTTTTGTTTTTATCTTTTCGCTAATATTATAATGATATATGTAAATATCAACAAATGTCTAAATACGATTTTTTATTTGTTGGAATTCATTTATAAACTTTGAAGAAACACTGGCTACAGATGGAGGATATAAATTGTTTTTACGGAATCAAACATATTTTGCGGAGACTTCAAAAACATTTTGATACTTTATGTAGTTGTCTTTCTTTTCTTAGATTGTTGTCATCCCACACCAAATAAGGGTATTTTACAGAAAATATTTCAACGCTCCAGTTAACATATTAATGAATACATAAATATTTTTCTTATTTAATCTGTTATTTATATTATTATATTTTGTAAAATTTTACTTAAATAGATTTGACTAAGAGGCCCAATTACCTATGGAGTCTTATTGCATGTGGATTTGATAATCTGGTAAGCCCAATTTATGTGGACTTAATACACCATTTATGTAACATCCATATTTTTAATAAATTATATTATTTATTTTATCTTTATTTTAAATATAAAAGTTAAAAAATTCTATGTTTTTGTTAGTGTTTTGTATTATATATATTGAGAAAAAAATTAAGTAATTTTTAAGAAACATTAAGAATAAATAAAATAAAAATAATAATAAATGACTACAATAATATATATATATATATATATATATATATATTATAAAAAAATAAGTTACTAATATATAGATATATAAGTTTAAAAAATAAAATAAAGGAATCTGATAATGTTAAATCTAAGAGATAAGAAAAAAAAAAGAAATTAAGTAAAAAAAAGAAGATAAGAATATAAGAACATGAAAATAAATAGTGATAAGATTGCATTTAATGCATGCAATTATCACTTTGAACCTAAGTATGTTGGAATGTGATAGGAAAGAGTAAAAGATAGGAGGAAATGGTGATTACATAAGAAAAGAAAAGAAAAGAAGGCACGAGATTTATCTATTCATTAATGAAGATAATCTTTGCATTAATTAAATGTGTACATGATTTGGTAGTAAAAAGATGGAATGAAAGAGAAAAATGTAGAAAGAATGAAGGGAAAGGTGAATTACATGTAGGGATGGCAACAGGGCGGGGGGCGGGGACGGGTTTCATTATCTCATACCCATCCCTGTAAAAAAAAATTATCCTCATCCACATCCTAAACCCAACGGGTATCAAATTTTTGTCTCATCCTCATCCCCACCGAGTAACGAGTATAATCTTGTACCCATACCCGTACCCATTTTCTTACTACTTTAATATTAATTTTAATTATTTTTTATAAAATAATTAAAATAACGGTAAAGGAAACATAATATTATCAAATATTCAATATTAGGAAGATGATTGTTTCTTCGATATAAAATACTAAATAAATTATAATTGTTTACATTTTAGATTAGAATACCAAATAAAATTTCATGAGAACCAAAACATTTATTAAATTTGCAAACATTAATGAAACCTAGTTGATAAAATTTAAAAATATTTTTAAAAAAATATAAAAGGAAAAAAATATTCAAATTAAAATATATTTTAAATGTTTGTTTACTTTAATTTTTTAAATTATAATTAAGGGTATGATAATATGAAAAATATCTTAGAGATCTAAGAAAATTTTTCAAATATCAACATATATACTCAATGATTGAGAAATAACAAAAATTGTTTTAGCAAAACAAAAGAGTTATTCAAATGAAATAAAAATTAATAATAATAAGTAATTTTTTTATATTAGCTAGTAAATAAAAGGTTTATGCTATTAAACACTTAAATTGAAAGTATTAAACATTTTCATGTGAAAGGACAATATACAATAAATAAAAATATTAAAAAATAATAGATTCAAATGTTAGAAATATTTTTTTTTTAATTAACATACATCATTTTAACATAATTACATAAAAGTATGATAAGATATAAAAATATATTAGAGATGCGAATGAGTTTCATAACAAACCAAATAATTAAAAGAAATAAAAAATAGAAAAAAAATATATATATATATATATATGGTTACTTAATTAATTGTGAATATTTTAATAATTTAAACGAGGATGGAGAAATGGCGGAGACGGGTATTATGGCGGGATATGTACATCCTCATCCCCATCCCCATACCCAATTGAAAAAATCGGGGATTCCCCATACCAATATCCATACCCAATCAATGCGGGGATTCGTCGTCAAAACAGGGACGAGATTCTCTCATGCCATCTCTAATTACATGAGAAAGAAACAAGGGGAGAGAGAGAAAGAGAAAAATAAATAGAGAGATAAAGTTTAAGCAAAAGATTTGAAAAATATCTTGGCCTTTTAGAAGTATTGCTAATGCGTCCCTCCAACTAATAAGGTAAGGGGAGAATGATGTTAAGTTCTTTTTATATTAATCTTAATAAATTTATGAGTGTTATATTAATCTTTTATTTATTTTGAATCATATATTATTCTATTTACTTTGATTTAACTTATTTTCATTTATTAGCCTATTATATTTATTTAATTTGTCTCCAACTTTCCAACTTTATTTTATTTAATATATCTTCAGTTATTTATTCTATTTAATTTATCTCTAGTTATATACTGATCTTGTTTATTTATTTTATTTTATTTATCTCAAGTTATGTACGAATCCTTTTTATTTAATTTATTTTATTTAATATCCAGTTATGTATGGGACATGTTTATTTATTTTATTTAATTTATCTCTAGTTATGTATTGGTCATGTTTATTTATTTTATTTTATTTATCTTCAGTTATGCACTGATTTTTATTTATTTTATTTAATTTATCTTCAGTTATGCACTGGTCATGTTTATTTATTTTATTTAATTTATCTATAATTATGCACTAATCATGTTTATTATTTTATTTAATTTATCTTCAGTTATGCATTGATTCTATTTATTTATTTTATTTTATTTATCTCCAGTTATGAACTGCTCCTTTTTATTTATTTAATTTATCTCTAGTTACGTACCGGTCCTGTTTATTTATTTCATTTAATATATCTCCAGTTACACAATGGTCTTGTTTACTTTATATTTTTTGTTATTATATTTGTTTATAACATTTTAATCTTTATCTAGTTATTTATTTGAAGTTCTTGCTTTGATTCTTATTTTATCATTATTTTATAATTAAAAATAAATAAATAAAAGTAAAAGTAAACATTATTTTATTCAGTGACCTTCGATAGAAGAAAATTACATGTACATTTTATTATTAATTTATATTCTTTGTGTATAGTTTATACAATGACATGATTTGATAGTCATCACATTGTATGACCTTTGAAAATATCCAGAGTATGGTAGTTAAGTAAGCGTTAAGTTTGGTTTCAATAAGTTGAGATTAAACCTGTGTCAGAGTGTTTGTATTTGGGAAGTCACAGTTTTGTTCATTGCGGGATGAAAGGCAGGGACCAGGGTGGGGTCTAAGGAAGTTTTACCAAGTAGGTGAATATCTGGATAGTTAAGAATAACACACTAGACTAGGATATTCATAGGCCAAAGTTGGGACTATCCGATACTTGTTCGGCATCGCTAAGGTTAGGTAGTGAGTATACATCTCTTTTATGTGCCTATAAATGACTAATACTAGTATTTCTACCCGTGCAACGCACGCGTACCGAATTTTCGAAACGTATATTTATAAAATTAATTTAAAATTATAAAAGTATAATTAAATTTAATATGAATATTTTATTTTATAAAATTCAATAATAATTATTTACTTAATTTTATAATAAAAGTGTATATTTATATATATTTTTAATAAAATGTATTGTATATAATTATTTTAAATAATATATTAAGATTTAGTTAATTAAAATTATGAAATCAAATTTAATTTTAAATGAAATATTGAGTAAAAAATGTAGAAAAGTATAATAGTAGAGAAACAAAAAGAATGTGTATTTGTCCAATTAATACATAAGAAAAGGGAAATTGCCTTGGAATGGGTTTAAGTATGAGAAAAGTTATTCAAAATTGAAAAAGAGGTATCTGTCAACTCCAATTTGAATATTAATATAATAAGTACAAATTATATTTTAAAAATTATTATTGATATTAATATATTTTATGTGATATTTATATAAGTTTATTTCAAGTGCAAATATTGAACCACATATTATTAATATATTCAAAATTTTAATATTAAATCATTTCTATTTTAAATTAAATTTACAACAATAAAATTTTAATATTAATATTATTGTTAAAATTATAAATTAGTAATTTCAAAGCTTTCAAATCCTATTCCCAACACCTTGAAATTTAAGAAATTAGTGATTTCAACATGCATTCTGATCTTATTTAAAATACCCATTTGCAACCATGGAAACCAAGAAGAAAAATATAAAGAGAGATAGCGAGAGTCAAAAGAAATCATGGAATCATAGAAATTATATGTATAAGCAAATATATATAAAAACAATCTGAGAAGAAAAAAATGTAGAAAATGTACAAATTGGATACAACCATTTGAAATTGAATAACACAAACTTGAACTAATTGAAAACAAAAATTTGGAAAAGTAAATTTGTCTAACAAAAATGGAATGAGAAAAAAAATCTAAAAATTAATGAACACAAAAATTTAAAAATGAAAAACATGAACTTGAACCCGGTAAAAAAAATCTGAAAAAGCAAAAGTGAGCGAAAAAAAAATTGCAAACAAAATAAATTTGAACCAATTAAAGAAAAGTATTTGAAAAACCAAAAACAAATATGGAAACATACAGTAACCAAATTTTAGATTTTACAATTATTTATTTATTTATTGTTTTACACCATATTTTAATTATTATTACTTTTATTACTATATTTTAATATGTTAATATATTATTATATTATTAAGAACCACAAAACTTTTATTCCTAAATATTATATTATTTAGGGTTAAATATGCTTTTTGTCTTTTAAGTTTCAGTGAATTTTGGAATTAGTCCCTCTTCAAAACTTTATACCAATTTAGTCATTCATCTTTAGAAATGCATGAATTTAGTCCTTCTTACCAATTTTATTAAGTTTATTTGACATTTTAAACATATTTTATGATAATATTTGAGTTAACAGTGAAGTGAAAATGTGTTAAACGGTATAAACAATTCAAATACTATCATGAAATTCACTTGAAACGTCAGATAAACTTAACAAAAATTGGTTAAAAGGACTAAATTCACACATTTTTAAAGATGAATGACTACATTGATATGAAGTTTCGAAAAGGGACTAATTTTAAATTTCACTGGAACTTGAGGACCAAACACATATTTAACCCTATTATTTATTTATTCTTTTATATCATATTTTTAGTTTTATTATTTTTAATTGTAATTATTAATGTATTTTTATTAATTTTTTTCAATTTATATTTTTAGAATTTCATAATATCTTAAATACGAATTTTTCTTATAAATTAAAAATATCTGAAAATTATTTAGATACATTAAAAAAAATTCAGAAGAAAACCTACACTATATTACAATGTTTTTTGAATTTGAATTTCAAATTCAAACTTTATTAAGATATTTTAAATTTACATTGTTATTAAATATTATTATATTTTATAATATATTATTATACAGTTATGAGTCATCAAATTTTGTGAATATTTGAATTTATATCTTTTTATCAGAAATATTAATGTATTTATTAAAAAAAATTGTATATACTTTTTATTTTAAATGTTAAATTTAAATTTTGTTATCACTCGATTTTAAATTTGAATCCAAAATTTATGTATATGTTATGAGAAATTTTTCACAATTTAAAATCAGAGAAAGATTTGATTTCCAATCAATTAATTTTGAAATTTTGTTTGAAATTTATTTTAAAAAACATGTGAGGAATACATTACTTAATATTATCTATCGTTTGATGTTTGAAAAAATCCACTATAAGATGAAAAGTTTGATTTTCAAAGACATTAAATGAAAAAAAAAGTTTCCAATGTAAATTTAATGTAATGTAATATTATACAAAAATAAAAAATGATAATATTACATTAATTCTGCATAAACATAAATTTATTTTTAACTTAATATTTGAATTTAATCATAGATTGATATAAAGTTAAGAATATAAACATAATAAGTAATATTAGATCAATCATCTTCTAAACACATTAATAGAAGAAGATTTTGATTTTCAATACAATATTTTTAAACCATCCTTTTAGTCTTATTAATACTAATTACTAATCAATAATATATAACAACAATAAATGAATATTAATGATTAATGATAAATAAACAACAGGTAACATCTAAAAAAAACATTAGGATATAAAAAATTTATATTTTATATATACTTAAAATTGATAAATAATACTTTTTGGAATGTCTTAAATCCTAATTATATGTTTGATTGATGTTTCCACAAATCATATTTTTTGTTGTTCATAATAAATGGAGTAATTAAAAAAGACGACGCGTTGGAAGAGAGAAATTTGCAAGATTCTTGGAAGATGAAAAGTTATTGACATTAGACAATGTAAATGCTGGAAGATGAAAAGTTGTTTTTATTCTTGTTAACATTTTTTTATTTTTGAAAGATGAAAAGTATAAAATGCTTATCGAGTAAATATATATTCTTGGATAATTTATTAGGCCAAGATGTAATGAAGTCAATTTCCAATATATAATTACGTACGGAGAAGTTAATAAAATATAGGGTTACATGTCATTCGATATTAATATTAATACTAATATTAAAAATAAATTTTTCAAATAATTTTAAATTTTTTAAACAATTTAAATTCAGAAAGTCCAATTTAAATTAGAAAATCATGAATTAAAAATATCGTATATCTGAAGAATAAATTATGATATATAATAACTCTTTCATCTACTCATCTATTGTACATAAAAAATATAAAAACAGTAAGTTTTAAATTCAAATTCAGTTATTTAAACTTCAAATTCCAACCATGGACAATATAGACTACTAATTTAATAATTAAATGCACATTATTAGGTGATGGTGGAAGATGAGAAGTAAGTATGGCTAATTGAGAGATTTTGAAATGTTTACAAAGAGATTGAATTAAAAAAAATTAATATTAATTATAAGTTATAATACATTAAATCAATTAGGTTGTAAAAATATTTAAAGTGCATTGTATCTGGATGAATTTGGTAGATGTGTTGAATTTGAACATGTAGATAACACTACAATGTTTGGATGAGCATTGAGTGTCACAAACCATCATTCTTAGTGTTGATATTTAATGTTGTAATAATTATTAAAGCAAACGTCTTGGAATAAGTAAATTAATTCTTGTTGCTGATTAAGTGTATTTGAAATATTTTTGATGATGTCCATAATAGCATGACAACGGTTAACATGACATGTATGTGATAATCTGAAAATTTTATTCTACTGCCAAGTGATAATCTGAATATGTTAATTTGTTATCCCGATAGTTGACTAGCCAGCTAATGTAGTCGACTAGGTTCGTGCCTGATAGCATCTGTTATATAAAAACAGTTTCTGCACTTCCCGATAGTCGACTAGCCAACTAATGTAGTCGACTAGGTTCGTGCCTGATTGTAGCTGTTATATAAAAACAGATTCTGCACTTTCTGAAGCTAAATCTGTTCAATTAAAAGAAAGAAAGAGAAGTGTGAAACAGGTTCTTGGAGCTATCTTGGAAGGTCCTCTTGAAGAATTCTATCAAGACACATTCAATTTTGACTTGGCAAGAAGAAGAAATTTCAGTTTTGGAAAAGGTGTACTCAATCCATTTTGTAGGCTTTGTTCTTGTGTTTTGATACAGTTTGAAACTGTTTGTTTTTGTTGTTTTCTGTCTAAAACAAGTGTGTGTAATAGCCTTGCTGTTGTGTGGTTGTGCAAGTGTGTGGATGCCTTGCGTGTGTGTTCCTTTATCTTAGAATTTAGATTTATCAAGTGTATTTGTAAATCTTGAAATTCTTGTGATATAATGAATATCTCTAGTTGTGGTTTGCTAGATGAACTGGATGTAGATTCTTAAGAATCGAACCAGTATAAAAATTTTGTGTGCTTTATCTCTTTCTCTCTATATCTTGTCATAGTATAAATGCTCCATACATTAAGCATCAAACCATACTATTTCAATTGATTCAAAAGCAAAGGTTTTTATCAAAACAATTTCAAAAGTGCTAAAACTGGGTAAAATTTGTTAATACCAATTCACCCCCCTCTTGGTTGTGAAATATTGGTGCATCAATTCTAACATGTGGCACCAGAGCTGGTTAGTCGAATCCATAGTCGACTAGATCTTGACAGATGGCCAATATTTCACAGACTTTTTCTGAAGGGGCTTCAATAAACAGACCACCCTTATTTTTTGGAGATAACTATCCTTTCTGGAAAATCAGAATGAAGATCTTTTTAGAATCAGTTGATAAAGGTGTATGGAATGCTATTGTTAATGGTCCATTCATACCTACAAAAATTGTGGAAGGAAAAACTATGCCTAAAGATTTCTTATCTTGGACTCTTGATGAAAATAAACGTGCTCATTATGATGTGAGAGCCAAGAATATAATCTCATCTGCACTAACATTGGATGAATTCTATAGGGTATCAATTTGTCAATCCGCCAAAGAAATGTGGGATGTGTTAGAGGTAACTCATGAAGGCACGGATGAAGTCAAGAGAGCTAGAAAGAACACATTAATCCAGGAGTATGAAATGTTTAGGATGAAGGCTGAAGAAACAATCTATGATGTGCAAAAAAGGTTCACTCATATTGTGAATCATCTCATAGCCTTGGGAAAGGTCTTTGAAAAGGAAGAACTGAATATCAAAATACAGAAAAGTCTGAATAGAGCATGGCAGCCTAAGGTCACTGCAATTTTTGAATAAAGAGATCTCACCATAATGAGTATGGCAACCCTTTTTGGAAAACTAAGAGAACATGAATTGGAACTTGGACGTCTAAAAGAGGAAGAGGAAGGAGAGAAAAGGCAAAGCATTGCATTAAATGTTGTTGCAGAAATTGAAAGCAGAAGAAAGCCAACAAAGATAAAGAAACAACAGATCAGGAGGATGAAAATTCTGATTATGAGACATTAAATCTGATGGTAAAACGTTTCCCAAGATTTTTGAAGTACAAAAATAAATCTAATGCAAAATCTGCAGCTGCAAGAAATAGAAGATTCCCTTCCAAGAGGCAAGAGTCATCATTTAGCACTCCAACATGTTATGAGTGTGGCAAATCTGGTCATATCAAACCTGATTGTCCAATTCTCAAGATCAAAAAGAAATTGGAGGAAAAGAGTGAGGCCACAAACAAGTCCAAGAGAGTGAAGAAAGCATATATTGCTTGGGAGGAAAATGACTCCAGCACCTCTAGTGATTCAAGTGAAAACCATGAAGAAGAAACAAATCTGTGTTTGATGGCTGATACAAATTCCTCTGCCAGTAGTGTAAGTGATCTTGAATCTACTGATGAAATCTATGAAAATAGGTGCTATCAACTACTTGATGTATATAATGAGTTCAATGAAGAGTCTAGAAAGTTGCAATACTCTAATAACAGACATAAAGGTGAAAATAGGTGGCTTGAAAATAGATTAAAACAACTTGAAACAGAAAATGAAGAGTTGAAAACTGAGCTTGAAAATATTGAAAAGCATAAAAGTGATAATTGCAAAAAGAGTGTGCTTAATTATGAAATTTGTTCCAAACAATTAGAGAGAATCAAATATCTAATGAGTACCTTAACTAGATTCCCTCTAGGAAGAAATTATCTAGATGCTATGCTAGGTTCCCAAAGAAGTGTACTGAACAGAGAAGGCATAGGATATGCAGAACACGAGAATCAACTTAATAGTCGACTAGAGTCAAGGAAACTCATTAACATGAGTAAACCATCTTCTATTGTATGCTTTTACTGTTGCAAACCTGGTCATACATCAAATAAATGCTACTTTAAGAATCATGGTGTTCCTGAAGGTAAATATAAATGGATAGCCAAGAATTCAAATGTTTTGTCTAACATGAAAGGACCCAAATTCAATTGGATACTTGCATCATATGTTTAAACTGTCTTGCAAGGTTTGGGAAAAGCCTAATAATCAATGTGGTATTATTTTTTGGGCTGCACAAGTAAAGAAAAGTTCCAATCATTCCCTGCGTGAGTAAAACAACTTTTAATACTTTTTGATGATGTTTCTTAGGACATAAAAAATAATCTTTTTGCACTAAAAGTGTTTCCTACAAATACAAATTGTTTTGTTGCATCTATGTTGTTATTCTTCAACATTTTAATGAATTAGGCATACTTGATTTCACATTTACAGCATAAAAATCTACATCAGATTTTACCATTCTGCAGCAAATAAAGTTGACTATCTAGTTAAATATCGTTTTCATACTGCACTAGATTTGTCACAACTACACCAATTTTTCTATTTCTGCATTACATAGTCGACTCATTAGTTAACTATTTTTTCATACTGCATCAGGTTTTCTCATTCTGCATAAAATAGTCAACTTGCTAGTTAATTAGTCACGTAATTTTTTGTATTCCTGTGTCCAAATTCGCACCTATTCGACTAGATTAATAACCTAGTTAACTATTTCTACAACAAACTTGGTTTGGTAAAGTTTTTGAGATAACTTTCAAATTAATTCCAAAAGTCATAAACAACACTACCAAATACCTAAATAAGATCAGAACCCTAAATCCCCATTCTCTAATTGTTTTCAAAACTCCCAATCTTTTTAAAACCCTAATCTTGAGAAGTTGTAGTAAGTTACCTATATTCCCTTTTCACTGTGTTGTTGTTGTTCATCCTTCCCACAACCTTCATATGCGTTTGAGGAAGAAGAAAAGAAATTTGCCGCTACCATTGTTGATGATGAGGAAGGATCTCCACAAGCTGAAATGTCTGATTAATGGGATTGTAATCTTTCTATCTTTCTCCTTTTGTTCTCATTTTGGCTTAAATTGGTGTTAACATGTACACTGCATGATCTAGTTTCAGAAGCGTAAATAGGATATCTCTTTTGCCTATATGTTGTATAAGCTGAATGTTGCATACATATTTTGTATCATGTTTTTCCTTGCTATGCTGCATCTTTTTCTGAATAATTATTTGTGGTAGTGATATTGAATATGTCTCATAGTTTGCATATTTTTTTACTGTCAGCCCCTTATTTTTCTAAATGTTCAAAAAGGGGGAGAAATGTGTGTGTGTTGTTTCGGTGTTTGTTCCTAGGGGTAACCATGCATCTAGATTTTGGGATCAAGATTGTTCTTTTGTGATTGATTGTACTTAGAGCTAATATGATAAAATTTGTTGTATTTGGTTTTCCCATTAAGTCCATGTTGCTCTTTTCTTTTTACTTGATTTGACAACGTTGCTTGTACTTTGATATTTCAATTTCTCTTATCCCCGTCTGCTGCATTTTACTTTGATACCATATTATATAATGACATGCATTCCATAGTTATGACATTCTATGATTTCATTGGCCTATTCATCATATAGGGGGTTTCAAGTTAGAGGGAGCAAAGGAAGCCCATGATTTTGAATGCTTTTAGCTATATACTTCATTGAGATTGACTATTTTCTGCATTGTTTTTTCCCCCTGTTTTTGATCATGCCCAAAGGGGGAGAAAGGTTTGTTGTTCTATGCAAGTTTGTCCATCATCAAAAAAGGGGGAGATTGTTGCTGATTAAGTGTATTTGAAATGTTTTTGATGATGTCCATAATAGCATGACAATGGTTAACATGACATGTATGTGATAATCTGAAAATGTTATTCTGCTACCATGTGATAATTTGAAAATGTTAATCTGCTATCCCGATAGTTGACTAGCCAACTAATGTAGTCGACTAGGTTCGTGCCTGATAGCAACTGTTATATAAAAACAGTTTCTGCACTTCCCGATAGTCGACTAGCCAACTAATGTAGTCGACTAGGTTTGTGCCTGATTGCAGCTGTTATATAAAAACAGATTCTGCACTTTCTGAAGCTAAATTTGTTCAATCAAAATAAAGAAAGAGAAGTGTGAAACAGGTTCTTGGAGCTATCTTGGAAGGTCCTCTTGAAGAATTCTATCAAAACACATTCAATTTTGACTTGGCAAGCAGAAGAAATTTCAGTCTTGGAAAAGGTGTACTCAATCCATTTTGTAGGCTTTGTTCTTGTGTTTTGATACAATTTGAAACTGTTTGTTTTGGTTATTTTCTGTCTAAAGCAAGTGTGTGTGATAGTCTTGTTGTTGTGTGGTTGTGCAAGTGTGTGGATGCCTTGCGTGTGTGTTCCTTTATCTTAGAATTTAGATTTATCAAGTGTATTTGTAAATCTTGAAATTCTTGTGATATAGTGAATATCTCTAGCTATGGTTTGCTAGATGAACTGGATGTAGATTCTTAAGAATCGAACCAGTATAAAAATTTTGTGTGCTTTATCTCTTTCTCTTTATATCTTGTCATAGTATAAATGCTCCATACATTAAGCATCAAACCATACTATTTCAATTGATTCAAAAGCAAATGTTTTTATCAAAACAGTTTCAAAAGTGCTAAAACTGGGCAAAATTTGTTAATACCAATTCACCCCCCCCTCTTGGTTGTGAAATATTGGTGCATCAATTCTAACAATTCTTGAGAAAGTGAGAAGTTTTTTATTTGCGGTAATTGGGTTATTGGTATAACTATTATTCATATTTAGAGAAATTCTTGATATTCTTTCTAACATCAATTCATTTTGTGGGAACATGCAAAGTCAAAAGTTATTCATAATTAATGTTGTCAGAATAAAAAAAAAATGTGTTGAAAGTAGATATTCCAAGTTGTAATTGAGAAACCAAAAGTAATTGCTTTCTTTATAATTAATAACTTGGAAGAACACAAGTTTCTTTATTTCAGAGTAATAAGAGATTGTTTCCTGGAAGATTAACTTTGAAAAATTTGAGAAATTTTCAACATTGTACAAAGCTTCTTGAAGAAGCTATGTAAAGTTTTACAAAATAAAAACATAATAGGCTTTTTGCAGAAATGTTGAAAAGTTTTATTTGTTCATAATTAATGCCTCAAAAGAGCAAAAGTTTATGGAAGTTAAACTTTGCAAAAGGTGAGAATTTTTCAAACATTCTTCAAGAAATTACGTAAATAATTGTGATAAGATAGAAAATTATAATTATAAATGATAATACAAAAGATTACTGTTAGAAGGATTTAATTATGCAGATGTATCACATTGAGACACAAAAAATATTTACTTTCTTAATATGCCATAATTAGTGAGAAAGACATATCAGAAGATGGAAAACTTTCTTAAATTTTGAGAAGCATGAGTTGGCAATGCATGGAGTCCAATAAACACTATTTCTTTAATAAGTAATGATAGATAACTCAAGTAACATTGGAAGAATGAAAAGTTAATTTTGATTGTTGTTAATATTAATTACTTTCTTGGAAGAAGAAAAAGCTTCTTAAAGAAGCTACCTTAAACTTAAAAAAAAAATTCTTATGTTAAGTTAGTATTTTATGTAATAGATTTTTTTGTGTGTGATAAATACTTTATATAATAAAACTAACTAAACTTAAATTTTAAAGTTCATTATTTATTATCGAAATTACAAATTCTAAAGAAATTTGATAAATAATGTGAATAAATTTAGATAATGTGAAGAAAATGATATATTGTTAATCATTTCTGACTTAGGTATGCCATTAATTACCTTCAAAACATGTTGGAAGATGATCTTTTTTTTAGTAGTGTAAACCATCATATATGTTGGAATACAAAAAAGGTTTATCATTGTTGCAAATATAAATTTCTTCATCATTTTCCAAATTATATTTAAAAAAATTTGAATTACAAAAAAAACCTATTGTCAATGATACGACAATTTTGTGTGTCATTAACTACATCAATGAAATTACAAATATTATTAAGTGTTATTTCAAAAGTAATTACTTTTCAAATTTTAAATACAAAGAGATTTCATGAGTTGGAATTGGAAAGGATTTCGTAATACGAATAAATTTTGTGGTGTAATTGTAATTTTGAAATATGAAAAACATTAATGACGATAAAACATTTAATTTCTAATATTAATCTAATTTAATTTAATTTATTTAATTTGTAATATTTATTCAATTCAATTTAAATTTATTTATTTAATTTATAATAATTATTTTTAACCATTAATTTCATTCATAGATTTTTAGTTCATATTATTAAAGAATATAATGTGATACAAAAGATTCATATTAATATGATATCTTTAAAAGTTGAACAATATTTTAAAAAGTTCTTATTATTTATTTTTGTTCATTACTTTTATTAAAGTTCATAACTAATATAAAATATAAAATAACAAAAAATGACAGGTTACTTGATATTTTTGAGAAGATAATAAACTACATATATTAAAACAATGTAATGGTAGATTATAAAGAGCTTTTACATGCATGCTTGCTTTTCCACTCTCAACTTCGAAAATAACAGAACTTTTCTCCTTTAGTGAATGAAAGACATAACATTTTTTCCAGCCACGAACTATCTTCATAGACGTTGCTGTTATCACCAAATTACGTTGGACTTCGCCTAGTGATTCATGGCGCATAATTGTTGAAAGTCCACTGTTGCAAAAATACCTCATTAAGTATTTTTTTATTGCATATCTTGCACTTACACGAGTTATTAAATAACAAAGATTATGGTTAAATCAATAAATGTTAAAAAATTACTTTTAATAAAAAGTTATAGACTCACATATAAATACACTCAAATATAAATTCTCATTATGACTTTTCCAACAATCACAAATGTACAACCAACATGATGGTTCACATTGATTGCATATCTTTGGCAATTAAGAGAATTCCTACACTTACGCACAATTTATTAAAATTTATTGCGTAATATATGATTAAATTAAATAAATTTTATCAAATGAAACCTTTTGAATAGAAAAAATAACTTTAGATACAATCATTATATAACATTTCTCAAATGAAACATTTCAAACAAAAGTAATACATACATGTTGTGATGTTGTGTTGTAGAAGAGGTAAAACTTGCAGACAATAACTTTGTTGTTTTTTTTCAAACAGTTGATTCATCTAAAATAAAACCTCCATTCAACATACCAAAAAAGAAATACAAAAATTCTTACTTTGATCCAGCAAACAAAAGAACAAAAATTTCTACCTTTGTTATATTCTTCAAACACTTCATCCATCGAGAAACTTGAACATCATTCATCTGAAAGAAAACCTGCATTGATCACAAAAAAAAAGCCATACATAAGTACTAAAATCTGTTTGAAGAAGAAAATACTCTAGAGAAGAAGAAAAATTTCTACCTTGGTTGTATTCTTGAAACAGATCATCGATTTAGCAAAACTATCCTTCATGACAGAAAAAAAACCAACATTTGTTGTATTCTTCAAACAGTTGATTCATTTGAAATAAAACCTTCATTCAACAAACCAAGAAACAAATATGAAAATACTTTGATCTGACAGACAAAAGAACAAAATTTTCTACGTTTGCTATATTCTTCAAACACTTCATCCATCTAGAAACCTGTACATCATTCATCTGAAAGATAACCTTCATTGATCACAAAAAAAAAAGCCATACATAAGTACTAAAATCTGTTTGAAGAAGAAAAGATTCTAGAGAAGAAGAAAAGCTTCTACCTTGGTTGTATTATTGAAATAAATCATCAATCTTCCTTCATGACAGAAAAAAAGCCAACCTTTGTTGTATTCTTCAAGTAGTTGATTCATATGAAATAAAACCTTCATTCAACGTACCAAGAAAAAAATACAAAAATACTTTGATCTGGCAGACAGAAGAACAAAAGTTTCTACCTTTGTTGTATTCTTCAAACATTTCATCTATCTAATAACTTGTACGCCATTCATATGAAAGAAAACTTTCATCGATCACAAAAACAAAGAGAAAACAAAGAGTCATACAAAAGTACTAAAATCTGTTTGAAGAAGAATGGAATTAGATGGAAACATAAGATGAAAATAACCGAAAGCTGAGTAAAAATAAGATGAACTTCACATATCACTTTCATTCTGAAACCAAATAAATCAAATCTTGGTCATGACCCATCTTCTACTCATTTCATTCATCTGAACAAAAAATGAAAACAAAAATAAAACAAAAATAAGTAGAGATGTGAAGATGCTAGTGAAAAACATCGAAAAAGCTGAACAAAATCGAGATCTGGGTAAGAAGATGAACTGTTTGCTCGAGAAAGCTGAAAAAAAACCAAGATCTGGGTAAAAAGATGAACTGTTTGGTTGAGAAAGCTGAAAAAAATGAAATCTGGATAAAATATGAACTTTACATACCACTTTCATTCTGAAACCAAATAAATCAAATCTTGGTCGTGCCCCATCTTCTGCTCATTTCATTCATCTGAATAAAAATGAAAACAAAAATAAAACAAAAATAAGTAGAGATGTGAAGATGTTAGTGAAAAACATTGAAAAAGTTGAACAAAACCGAGATCTGGGTAAGAAGATGAACCGTTTGCTTGAGAAAGCTGAAAAAAACCAAGATCTGGGTGAAAAGATAATAAGAAGATGAACTGTTTGCTTGAGAAAGTTGAAAAAAACCGAGATCTGGGTAAAAAGATGAATTGTTTGGTTTAGAAAGCTGAAAAAATGAAATCTGGATAAAATATGAACTTTACATACCACTTTCATTTTGAAACCAAATAAATCAAATCTTGGCCGTGACCGATCTGCTACTCATTTCATTCATCTGGAAAAAAAAATTAAAACAAAAATAAGTAGAGATGTGAAGATGTTAGTGAAAAACATTGAGAAAGCTGAACAAAACCGAGATCTGAGTAAGAAGATGAACGGTTTGCTTGAGAAAGCTAAAAAAACCGAGATCTAGGTAAAAGGATAATAAGAAGATGAATTGTTTGCTTGAGAAAGCTGAAAAAAACTGAGATCTGGGCAAAAAGATGAAATGTTTGGTTGAGAAAGCTGAAGAAAATGAAATCTGGATAAAATATGAACTTCACATACCACTTTCATTCTGAAACCAAATAAATCAAATCTTGGTCGTGACCCATCTTCTACTCATTTCATTCATCTGAAAAAAAAAATGAAAACAAAAATAAGTAGAGATGTGAAGATGTTAGGGAAAAACATCGAAAAAGTTGAACAAAACCGAGATTTGGGTAAGAAGATGAATTGTTTGCTTGAGAAAGCTGAAAAAAAACCGAGATCTGGGTAAAAAGATGAATTGTTTGGTTGAGAAAGCTGAAAAAAAAATGGATAAAATATGAACTTCACATACCACTTTCATTCTAAAACCAAATAAATCAAATCTTGGCTGTGATCCATCTTCTACTCATTTCATTCATCTAAAAAATAGAAAAAAAAAAGAAAACAAAAATAAGTAGAAATGTGAAGATGTTAGTGAAAAACATCTAGAAAGCTGAACAAAACCGAGATCTGGGTAAGAACATCGAGATGAAGAATCGAAAAAAAGCAAAAATAGAAATAGATCTTAATGTTTGAGTGCGAAAGTGAAAGATGAAGCTGAAGACATTTTGTCCGCAATGGTGTTATCTGTGAGTGAGAAAGAGAGAGAAGCTGAAGAGGTTTGAATGTGTGAGAGTGAGAAAGAGATAGAAGAAGCTGAAGAGGTTGAGATGAAAGAGAAGAGTTTTTTGTGTGTAGGATACAGAGGGTGAGAAGAAAAGAGTGAGAGATTTTGTTCTTTTTTATTTAATTTTTGAAGGTTCAAAATTCTGATATTGTGACAGTTAGCATTTTTACCTCTTGTAGAAAAAAATTTGAATAGAAGTGAGTCAGAAATAATATTTTATTGAAGAAGTTTCCATTTGTTAGTTTAGAATTGTATATAGTATTGGATTCTCAAGAAATAAATAATTATGAGTATACCAATGTTTTTATGAGAATTACTCAACTACCTAATCACTCCCAAAGTAACTTTTGATGTTCATAATGGATCATCAGAAGTGGAATATGGATCCATATTCTGATATAACGAGATCTAGTTTTATGGTTGTAGGTCCAATTTAGGCCCCCAATGTTTGTATTGTTTGTTAAGTTTATTAAGATTGATATTTAAGGCTTATAAGTACCTCAATCATTTCATAATTTTCTTTTATATATACGTATTGCATGAGTAGAAGGGGAACATACTCAGTGAGAGTTATACGGGATATTATTGGGGGATCTTTTGAAAATTGACATGTGGATAATTTACATTAATATCTTGAGGAGATATTTAAAATATAGATAATCTTCTATTCTGATGTAGAACTCTTAATATTATACAAATACATATTTTTGTAATATCTCATGAACAATTACAAAGATGTAAATTATTGATATATATATTACAAAAAAAAATTAATTTCATCTTTTTATCAAATATTAATTATTGAATATAGTAGTCGGGGCATCACAATTTACCTTAGTTAGATAAGAGGAGAATTGGATACATGTCAGCCTAATGGACTGACATATATACGGCTAAAGTCAATTTTGGTCGAGTTCGAGGATAATGTGGCCATATAGAGTGTAGGAATGATAGTGCAAGGAAAATGAGAGACTTGTAAGGTTTGATGGATAATATACACAAGATGTGTTAATAACCTACATATATGAAATTTATGAGTGTTTCTTTTACCCGGACAACTTATAAGCATGATATAATATTATATTTCAATAAGAAAATGATACAATAATCATTCATATTATATGTCCAAATTAAAATACACATATAAATTTCAAATATTAATGTCCATGAAAATTAAATATATATCTCAATAGTTTTTTTATTACCTCAAAACTTTAGATTGATTTAAGAAGGCCTTTATTCGTAATGAACGCTTATCTTCCATATGCGATTAATCCACAAAAGTACCTCAAAACGTAATTTTGATAAACATACCTTATAATAGAAATAAAACTTAAAATAAGAAGGTGTATATATTTTTTGTATTATAAATGTTGTACGCATTTCCTTTTATAGAGTTTCGAAGATTTTTGTGTAGACAATATTTTTAGTTGTGGTATTGACATTTCCACATTCGTCTAGAATTAGGATTTCAATCATTTATTTGTCTTGACTCTAGAAACAACAACATAGAGTTGTCCATGTGTAAATACTAAATGTGGCAAGTAAAGTCCAACTCTTGTAAGAGATTGTCCTTGACTCTTATTGATTTTCATTGGAAAACATAATGATATTGAGAATTGAATTCTTTGAATTTAAAAGGCAATCCAGAATCTAAAGGCACTAAATTCATTCTTGTTATAAATATCTCTTGTCCAATGTTTTTTCCTATGATCACAATAGTATAAATCACATTTTTGCCTAACTCATTAACTTTGCAATGCTAGGAAGACCAACCCTTGACATAAATTTACATTAAAGCACACATCATGAACACACCAAATTGTAGAACCAACACCAATTCTTATGAATTCCACAAAATGAACAATATCATCCCAAATTAGAGTGTCCATTGACGTGCTAACTGGACCAGGTTGTTAAAGGAAGTGATCATCACCACAGCTGAAAGATGGATAATCTCCTTTTGGAATTTAAGATTAAACTTTTGCACTAAGGGATTAAAAAAGTTCACCTAGTGACGTGAGAGGTGCTGCTATCTGTAACATCCCTAAGGAATATTACCAATTTAAATAAATAAATAAATAAAATAAAATAAAATGAAATAGAACGTCACGATAATATTAATCCCAAACGCGGGAAAGTTTTTCAAATATTTAAACACACGCCAAAATTATAAGATAGTAATAATAATGACGTTACAATTTCCAAAAATCCATAATCATAAATAAAAACATCATAAATATAAGATGAAAACTCCTAGCTCTAATCCCCAAGCTAGCCCTCACTCCGTCGCCTGAGCGTCCTCAGCATCACCTGTATCCACATCTGCTTCTGTGTAACGAATCACACGATCATCGCTATACACAAACAAAAAGGGTGAACTGAGAAAATAAAAATAATACACACACACACAAACACACACACACACACACACACACATATATATATATATTAGCATCAGATAAATCATACACCCGTCTAGTTCAACCTACTTAGTTCTTGGCCAAGACCTTAACCCCAAGGCTTTATAGCCTTCAAATCACACATATAGTTAGCCTTGGACTCGGGAATATGATGCTCACACGAACCTGCCCGCTCGTGGTCCTGCCTCTATGAACGTCCCCGCTCGTAGTCCTGCTCTACGGACCTACCCGCCCGTAGTCCAACACATGTGATCCACTAGCCTCGTACCGCCCCGCACGTGGCATCTCTCAAGCGTGAGCACGGAACATACGAACCTACCTCGCTCGTATCCCCACGCGAGAGTAACTCGATATGAACCTCCTCACTCATATCATCACATGTTAACCACCATCCATGAACCTACCCGCTCATGGCACATCATCTCCCAACCCAAGTATAGCATCATTGCTAAAAAGCGACGAACACAAGTCATAAACTGCTGGATTTTCGCCCGGTGCGACACCTAGCGCCGCCAGGCGAAACTGGTCTAGACCGCCTAGCGGTACCTTCCCACTGCCAGGCGCCAACGCCCTCCAGCCCCCACTATTTTTCAGTCACCGCCTAGCGGAGCTCACCTTGCCGCTAGACGCCACGCGATGCAGGGATCCCTCCTGCAGTTCCTATCGCCTGGCAGCCTGCTGCTACCCGCCAGGCACCATACCAAAAGCTCCATGCTGCTGGTTTTGACACCCAAATTGGTTGGTTCTGAAATCTAGAATGCTCTACGATGTATTGCACATTTGTTTTATCAGAGTCTGTTAGTTTCCAGCCATTCCACCATCACTTTCATTCTCCTATCAATATTAATCACCACACCAGTACCCAAGGTACACCATTTGCTACCTAAATACCATTGTTTAGGAATAATATCACACCTCTTCACAACATACTTCACTCACACTATACTGCCATGAGTGTTGTCCCACACAATATTGCATAATCACATGTCTTCTATTTAAGCTTACAAGTCACTAAGGACACTTAAAGCTCATAAATCATAATCACAGATATTTAATAACACATATGCAAGGTACTATGCTTCCAACACCTGAACTATTAACTAATGTTATCCTTCCCTCTTTCTTTCCTTAACACGTCTATCAACAACCCATCACATAGTCATACCATCATACCTCTTTCCATTTCCATACTCACTTACATAAGTATATTATCTCTTAATGTGTCCTCCTTTAATTTCCGATATCACTCACAGCCTCTTCCCTCACGACCAACCAAAATCAATGCAACATTGTGCCACTGCCCCTGTCATCGCCTGGCGGCACTTAGCTTGCCGCCAGGCGATACACCAAAACCCAGAAAAAACCCCAGGCTGCTGTACCCACAACATGCTCAAAACGTCCAGGACTCAATTCAGCCTCCAAATTGAATACCACACAATAATTCTCTCATGGTTTATCCACCCAACTTCCTATGACATTATTTCCCCTAAGTTGCACATATTATGCACCACAATAATTCAAATTCTGATTCTACCGATTCCAAAAACCCCAACTCCATCCATGGTTATTCATAAAGAGTATTCCCAAAGCACCATCAGGAACCCCAATTCTAACAGTTTCATACTATTAACTCATAGCATCATACACAAGATCACAATCAGAAGTCTCCATGACCCCTGCGCACCCAGCAAATCCAAAGAAACACGCGAACAACGTTGCGCCGCCGGGCAGATCTGCTTCGCCGCCAGGCGGTTCATGGCAGAATCAAGAACAAGGCACACCTCTGATGTGCCGCCTGGCGGCAAGGGTTGGGCCGCCAAGCGATTTCTGGGAAAAATCTAGAAACCCCAATAAAACAATGCAAACAGAATGGAAATCATACAATTGCGATCATACAAGGCTCAGTATAAGGATTACAACTAAAAACACGCAGAAACAACTCCCCTTACCTAGAATTTGCTTCAAATTCGAATTTGTGTGTGTGTATCTCTAATCCAAAAGCTTCCTTGCCTTTGCTCCCACTCCCACGATGGTTTTTCCTTCTCACTCCCCCTCTGCAATCAATCCCAATTCACTATAATCCTTCTGTCCAAGGTTCACACGCAATGCAACACCTCTCCCTTCACTAATTCGCTCCCTCTCTCTAACTTATTACCATTATAATTACTCGTTTACTCCACCAAAACGAAAATTACCATAAAAGAGGCTTAATGGCTATTCAATGAATTTTAATCTAGGTTTTCTGGCCTATTAGACAACTAGGTTACACTTCCCTTTTGAAATTCCATGCAAAAAAAAAAAAAATTAAGCCAAAAAGAGAGTTTAATTTGGTTCTTAGCAAGGCTTAAATCCACAACCTATCAATCACCAAATCAAGAGCATAACCAAATCAACCAATTCATATTTGTGATAACTCCTACAATTTTAGGATTTTACTATCACATCAAGCATTTAAGTATATCATCAAAATAATGCATAAATCGGATTTTACTATCACATCAAGCATTTAAGTATATCATCAAAATAATGCATAAATCAAAATAACACACAATTGGCATACATAGGACTCAAACTCAAGTCCTCTCACACAATCAAAGTACTCTCAACCAATTGAGCTAGTACTTTTCCACGTCATAACTCACTGCATTAAATGCCTTAAATGCTTCTATTACCCGTATTTATTAATAATTATTTAATTAACTATTTAATTTTCTCGGGTCTTACACTATCGCAGCTTTGTGATAATTTCAATGATGAATGCACACCATTAGCCAATTGATGGGCTAGCTAAACAAGTCGCGTATTGCACCATATTTCAGCAACAATTTTCCATCGCTTCACACTTCCACTGCTACACAAAAGTGTTCTAATTGTTTCCAACGTTTTAAATTGTGCAAAATGTGTTTTACTACACCAAGGAACTTATAAATAATTGTCACCGTTGGGACCAGATTTTAGATGTTGCTGCCTCGCTTCCAGACTCTGTTGGAAACTAATTTCACCATTTCTTGTATCAACTTTGGAACAATTCACCCAAGACACGTTCTTGCATCTCACTTCACTAAAAGTGTTAAGACTTGTCTCTTAATTGGATAAGATATGTCCTACCAAACCCAAAAGTGGAGCACCAATATGGAAAGTCAAACAAGGCCTTCAATTAAAATTGTTCACTAATTTATTGCTACTGAAAAGTTCATATTCCCACTACTCCACCAAAACAAATTATGTGTGACAATAACAAATGTTGAGTAGTCAATTAATAGAAAGACATATGGATGACTAAAGATTTAGAATAAAGAGCACTAATGGGACTGAAAATAACATAATGGACCAAACCCATATGCAACACAAGAACTTGACAATGATTAAAGGAAACAAACAAGACTATTGAATTCATTATAAAGACTTGGACTACAAAGTTGAAAAAGCTACTGCAAAATTATATTAGGCTGACAAAAGTAGGAAAATAATGAACAACACAAATGCATAAAAAATCACAAATGGATTGAACATAAAACAAAATAGATTCAATAAACAAAACAACACAAGAACGAAAATGCATCACTTAAAATGGAATGTAGGGAAGTTGGCCGAACAAAAATGCATCAAATAGAGGAACAACACATTTGCAGAATTCATATTCACAAACAAGACACAACTAGGCTCATGATACCACATGATACGAGCTACTTCCAAGGAGGACAACACACACATCAACTGTTTGACGAAAAGCCTTAGTTAAACTGCAAACCCTATGTGAAATGAAAGAAGGAAGACACAAGTTGAATGGACCATGGAAGGAAAATAAGGATGGAAGCTTCCACGCCACTTGGAGACCACGCCAAGATAAATGGATCCATTACATTCAAAACACCATTCGATTAGTCATTCAAGATAAGTGCAAAGTTTCCTCACCCCACTCCCTTCTCTCATGAGATAAGTGAAGAAACCCATGAGAAATGAAAACTTTTGCTCCTCTCCACAGTGCTCAATAGACTCCATGAGATAAGTGGAGGAGTCGCCACTTAAGTCACTTGCTCAAGATAAGACTCACGCACACATATACAAGAGAATCACTCAACAATGCATCTTCATGTATATTGCAAACATCCCTTTATTAAATAAATGTTGTCGAAATGGGTACATATAGATAACGTTTTTTTTAAAAGACATTATTTATGTTTTATTTATTTAAAAAAAATAAATATCATTTTAAATAAACCAAATAAAAAGCGATTTTTATTCAAGGGCTATGTAAGTGGAATCAATAGAGCGATTTAAGTAAAAGAGGGTCATCTATGTATTAAAAAGAACTTCCTCGCACCATACACCCCTTTACATTTTCTCTTCATCTACAACCCTCTGCGGCATACATTCCTCCACGTTTTCTTTTCATCTGCAACTGTTAGGCGACAACGACATCCACATCTCTAACCACAACAACAACATATGCACCAACTACAACAACATACACACTCTCCAACCACAACAACATCCATTCTTCGAGTGGGCGATCAATTAGGGGTTTTGAAAAGTCATTCTTCTTCTCTAGCGATTTTTATAGCGGTAGACCACTTCTCCCGTCTTGCGGTAGCGAATTAAAGGTGACGGAGCAACAACACTACATCGATCCTTCTCAAAGTACCAAACTATTCCTTTCTCCTTTAACCTTCTATTTTGTTCATTCTTTATTTTTTTTTCATCTATTTTGGCTACCAATGTGAATATATATGTACTTTCGTTGAAAGAAAAACCTGGATATCAAACTCCGTGTAATTTAGTGCAAAAAATTGGAGGAAAAGTATAAAAATGAGAAGGAAGAACGAGAGGAGAGAATAGCCATTGATGGGCAACTCATGTTTTGCAATGGTAGAGGGACTAACAGAAGAGAAAATAATAGTGTATCCCCTCTTATTTTTGCTAATTATTTTTTATGGAAGGTTTGTTCTAGGGGTTTACAAAGTTGGTCACGCATGACCTAACTTGATTTTGGGGACATGACCACTTCGCTACTAAACTCATGATTCACATTATTATTTTAGGCACATTTTCATATTGCTAGTTTTACTTTGGATAATTGATCCATGGTCCAAAATTGATCAGTTGAAGCACATTATGCAACATTTACGTTGGATAAAAAATTGGTACCATGTTTTATTACCAACTTACTTATAGAATAAAAATATCCAATTACCTTTTATTAAACCTATTATTTCTTATATGTGTACTAATTATGTGTAGTATTTTAGTGTTCAATGAGCTTGTCATGTCTTTTAAAACCTTTAATGGTAGTAACAAGTGTCTCTAATGTGGTCTTTTGCGTTAAAAATTATCTTAGCTTTTGTTGTGTTTCACTTATATAATGGCTATTTTGAAGCATTTATGATCTTTGTTTGTTTCTAGTTTTTCCCCATGAAAAAGGACATTTATTCAAGCCAAAAAAGGGGAACATTTGTGGAAGGCAGAGGACACAACTGCAAAGTACAAGACAACTGAAACAATCCCAAAGAAACTTTTCAGTTGTTTGTATTAAGTCTTCTCATTTATAAAAAAAGTAGTATTATTACTATTAGTATTATCATTGCTATTATTTTCTTTCACAATTCATAGTTGTACATGTGTGGTTTGGTTCTCTTTCGTTGAATTTTAGTTCATCTTCATTTATTATTGTGAGCATAAAGATATGTTGGTGGTGTGTATACAACAATTATTATATGCATACAAGAAATTGAAGTATTCAATTTGGGTAATACTAATGAGCATTCATGATGATCGTTTCTAATGACGACATACACATATGCACTTAAACATAAGAAATGATGATATGAGCATAGTTTATGAATTTAAGCATTAAATCATTTACTTTCTTCGAGATTGGTAAACTTACTAAGATTTTGAGCACAAGCAACCAACTTCTTAGCAGCCCTAGCTTCAAATGATCCCAACCCTGCATTAGGCTTCCACCAATCCTCTGTTGCAAATATCAATTTAATCATATAATTGACTTATGAATTTTGTTGAGCATCTGGTTAGAATAAATGATGTGTTTAGACAATACGTTTAACTTGTGGCTAAGCAGTTATTTATTATGAAGTCATAAAATAATGCAAAAGGAATTAGAAATTATACCATATTTGTTCTGTTGAATAAAATAATGTTCAACCACAAAATGTTCAATAATTTAGTTTTCTCAATTTTCTTCAAGCAGCAAATGTGATTTTCCTATAATCAATTATATAAATCATTTCTTTGCCAATATCAATATGAAACATCCTTCTACACAAGAAAAATAAAAGGTTCCTTTAGATCTAAATCTTCTTGTGCTCAATTACAATTTAGATTGGTTAATGTTTACCTTGGCTATTAGGACTCGTTTCAATAGTGGTACTTATATTTAGCATTTTTATTTTTTAAATAACATTATATGACAACCTTCCACAATAATATTAACACAAGAAATACTCACACATTTTGATAGATTAAGTTGTTCTAATGTTAATGAATGAAAGTTGGCATAATTAGCTATGTGATACTTTTTCCATTGGTGTTCTTTATTTTCAAGTTTATATGATTGGTGGGAAGGGTATACCGGAAGAGTTGCAACTTGCTGACATTACAACATTAGGTGGACCATTAAGTTGCCCATTTATAACGTGTTACCTGTCTCCCTCCTTTTTCCCCTCATTGAAATTGAATTCATGTTGTCCAAAGGGTTACTTAGGAGACTTAGACTGTTGTTCCACTGGATTAGTTTTCTTGTTCATATTCTCTTTTGATTATAGAGTATGTTGGTTTGGATGATTATTCACTGTGACTGAGTTGAAACAACTTGCAGATAAACAAGTTATTGGGCTTGTGTTATTACTAAAAAAGGAATCCCTTGCACGAATGTTTGAGTCAAGTGATCATAGTCAAGTCTATTATTATGCATAAGAATATTATCAACTCCTCTAAAGTGGTTTAATCTCTTTGCAACACAAATCCACCATGTTCAAAACATTACTGATAGAGTCCATGGAAGCAAGATGCATCATGGTGAAGATTGGCACCACACTGAGTCCATCAAACACTGGACTTATACCATAGGTTATCAAACTTTTAATAACTCTATCAATATAAAAAACTAATGTAGAATTTTCTTTTAACCTAAATTAGAATAATATAGTTAGCTTCTCTATAGTTCTCCCAATTTTAGGTTTAGGTCCAGTCTATTACATATTCATTTTGATGTAGGATAATTTAATGATTACTTCTTGAAAACTTTTGAAATATAGAAACTAATTGTATCTGTTTGCAATAATACAAATTACTGACATTTTTAAAAGAAATAACTGATTTAATGAGAAATTACTTAAAAACAACAATTTCAATCAAATGTTAATTTCCTTTCGGCAAGTTAGGGAAACACATAATAAACTAAAAGGTATTTTTTTATTTATGAAAAACCAACCAAAAGGCTTAATTAGTTTAATTATGAGTTTCTAGGTATCAATTCTTTTTATTTTTGAATTTGTTCATTATTGTTATATTAGGTTCTTAACCAAAAGAAACCATTCATCGAGATTGCAATTGAAAAAAAATAATAAAAAAATGAGAAAAATTACTTTAAAAAAAATTAATGAAATCAGGGTTTAAAGAATTACTCAAATAATAATTAAAAATATTAAACAAATATGTACTTTAACTGGCTAAAATATTGATCATTAATTTTGAAAACCGATTTCATGATGTTTAAAAACTTATTTAATAATAATAAAAGATAATTTAAAAGCTAGTCATTCTTAATTTTTGAAATGGTTTCTCAACCATTCCTTTTGAATTCGTGGGAACGTGTTTACTAAAACTTGTACCAAATATGGGAAAGTGATTACTTCCCTATAAATCTTTCCTAATGCCTTGAAATTCTTAACTTGTCCATTTCTATAATGTGAAGTTTATTTTTTGTTTAAGATTTTTAGTTATAGAAAATCTTAATTGTTTTGCAAGATATTTTATATTGGTGGATGAAACGTTACATGCTATAATTTAACTAGTCCTTTAATTTTTACTAATTGTATTTTTATTGTTGTTTTAATTTGTAGTTGTTGACTTTACTAAGTGAAATGAAATCATGCATTGGTATAATCAATTTAATATCAAGCAATATTTGAAGAAGTTGTTTGACATGTAAGAATTTCCTTGATGTGATTCATATATATATATATATATATATATATATATATATATATTTTTATTTGTATTTTTTTTTTTATATATGTTTTATTTTTTTTTATTAATTAGGGTTATATAAACCTTACATGCTCAAAGAGGATCTATGGTTTGAAAGTCTAAGTTAAGCAATATCAAGTGGACATCAATTAAGGTAGATTACAATTGTGTATTTGAAGATCAAATGATGTTGTTTTATTTGAAGGCTAATACCAATTATATTGATGTTGTCTACTTTTGGTTTTCTAGTGTCCCAAACAATCCAACGACCATGATTTTGGGTATTACATTTGTTGTTATATCAAGGAAATTGTCACATATTGTGAAGGAGGGGCAATTCCAATATATGTAAGTTATCTTGTTGTATATATAATTCATTGGTAATAGGATTTTGATTGACTAATTTAATTTAAATTTTCTTTGTTGTAGTATTTTCCTAATTGCAGATGTTAACAATATTCTGACAATCAAATCATTGAAGTCAGGGAGGATTGATGTTTTTATCTCATTAGTAAATGCTTATAGGTTTTTTTTATATTGCGATTATATAACTAAATAGGGGAGGTTAGGAACAATGTTTTGTCAAGTATTTTGGCCCCCTAGTTTTCCAAAAATGGGACATGATGGATGAGTATCGAAAATCTTAGCTCTTCCTAATTTTTTTCATGAAATTTTATACTTTTTTTAAAATATATAAACTTCATTAAGTTTTGTGTGATTATGTAAGAATTTCAATGCCCCTTCATTTCGATTTTGCTTGATTTCAAGTTCAAAGGTATTGTATGGGCATGTGAGTAAAATAATATAATTAGTTAGCATATTTAGAAAGGTGATGGATGGCTTGAATTGAAAATCTTTAACATAACAGAGTACAAGTACAATGAACATGTAAAAACTTGGAAATACTTTAAACATCATTCAAACCATTTAGGTCACGATAATTATGTTGTTTGTTTTTGTTGAGGATTTAGTGAAATTGCTCATGTCTTGTTGGTTACATTAATCACAAATTATTAATTAATTAATCAACATGGTCATCATTGTCCATTGGTGACGTAATACTATCCGTGAAATTACTCACTCTACAATCTGAATCATATTTGGTTAGTTTTTTATTAGTTGTTATAGTTGTCATAAATGTTTTCTACAGGTAACACAAAAAAGATAAGGAATGAACAAAAAATTAAATAAATTATATAAAAGTAATAATCGAACCAATACACAATGCTTGTTTCAGAAAACCCATCTATTGATGGATTAAAATAGCTCTATTTATTAATGAAAATAGACAACGCTTGTTCAAACAAGCGCTATTTATTGGTGACTAGAAAAAGCACTATCTATTGATGAAAAAGTGTTGTCATAGATAACTCTTTATGTAAAAGTGTTGTTTGTTGGAAAATATAAAGATAACACTTGTCGAAACAAGCGCTATCTATAAGGTGTCATTAAACAGTATATGACATGTTAAAAGCCTTGCTCTTTTGACATGGGTTAGACCGAATGAGCAAGTTGGAGATGCCATTAAGCTTTTATGCTTTAACTTAAACAAGTCTCATAGTAGAGCTCACCTCAAGCATTTATTTGCACAAGCTTCATGAGCATTGTGTGAATGATGTGTGGATTCTCACCACATAATTGTACATGATGGTTGGCATGTTGCATTCTTGGATGCACTCAAGAGATGACTAGAAATGCTCCAACATCTTTTATGTGTGGAGGGACAAAGTCCCACATCGGGCAACCTAAGGATATTTCAAAAGTTTATAAGCATTGACTTCATAGCTTAAGTGCAAACAAATGAGACCATTGTGTATATTGAGTTCCTAACCAAGTAGTATAATGATTTTTAAGTAGAGTGTCGAACTCACGAGGAACGAAATCAGTTAAAATAAATACCTCGCGTATAAAATTCATAAGATTAGTTTCCTGAATATTGATTCCTCACATATTCATAAGATAAAATCAAGCATTAAGAGCAGAACAATAAGATAAAGTCGACAAATTTTTCATTGAAAAAAAAATCTATAAAGGATCTCAATACTAAAAGAAAAGTAGTTATTAAAGAAATAGAAAAAATGAAAAAAGAAGAAAAGAAAAGAGGACTTGGAATTCCCGAGACAAATATTCATTCAAAGAAAAAAATTTATGATAGTAAAAGGATAAAATTCGAATTTTTTTTTTGCAGATATTCCAAAGAAGAAATATTAGCTTAACTAAAAAATCACATTCTTTTTTTCAATTTTTGATGAAAAAAATATACATCGATATCTTTCTATATATCATTTGTGATCTGTGCTCTGCTCTCACCAAATTACATCCAAGTTCGAGTAGATTACATTCAATCCCAAAGAGGAAGATTAACCAATCATGGTAGCTATCAAATCCTAAGAACTAAACAAGAAGAAGAAACCAATGATCTGTGCTCTGCTTGTGGTCGCAGTTCCAGCTGTTAGGAATCCAAGTGTGAGTCTAAGTCCCACATTGAAAGTCTTCCTGGCAAAACCTGACACCAGCAAGTCTGTAGTTCTTCTCCAAAATTCCCCAGCTGGTCTACAGTTATGAATTTCCATAATATATATACAACACGAACTCTCGCTTGGGTGAGATAGAGTACTTCAGCATGAAGAAAGGGTCTCGCTTAGGCGACCCAATTCTACCTTGAGCGAGAATCACATAACTACAGAAGCTCCTTCACGAACTCTCGCTTAGGCGAGATTGGCAGCATCAAATCTCGCTTGGGCGAGAATGGCGGCAAAAGATGATCCCCACTGCACAAGCTCTTGCTTAGGCGAGATCCTTCTTCGCTTAGGCGAGATTGGCGGCCCAAGCTCTTGCTTGGGCGCAATTGCTTTGGTTTGAGCGACCCTGCAAAGTTTCTTATCTGTTTCTTGATTTCTCCTTTCACTCTTCTCGTGTTCTTTCCTCCTTCTACTTTAATTTACCTAAAAATTACACAAAATAGGGATCACGTGATTTCTTTAAGTCAAAACTTGGAAGCATGTAATTGAAACTCATTTATCTTAGATTTAGGGAGAATCAATATGAGATAACACGATTTACAAACAAAAGTGCCAAAGTTCTCTATGAATCTTTCATGATTTTTGGCACTTATCAGTATACGTAAATTGGCCTAAAGAGGATAATACACTTAAGTTGGTGTGTATTGGACTACACATGTATTTGTCAAGGAGAAACCTAGGAGAATAATGCATTCAGGCAACTGGGTGGGAATTGGGTTGCGTTTTGGCTTGGTCCAATCATAAAAGGCATCTTGTTGGGCTGTTGTACAAGTTGGCTTGTGCGTTTGTGTTGGCCTATGAGAAGATTGGATCATAGAAGACAACTAATCCATTTGGTTGGTATTTGAAGATTGACCTAAATGTCTAAATAGATTATCTCACAAAAACAAGGGCCCAAAAATACAAGCCCAATTTAAACTTCTATATACAAATAGAAACAGGTTAAGTCTATACACATTTTCTATTCCTATTTTACATTTTTAGAAAGCTTTTGGGTCTTGCCATTGGCTCGTGTCACAACCCTTTGGGTGATTTTCATCATGATGGTAACCAACCTTTGTAATTGGAGATCCCACAAATAAGGTTCATATGCATAAAAATAAGTTACTTGTTAGTTCTTTTAGCGGTGAAACTATTTTTCTTTTTTGTCATGAAAGTGCTAGATACTACTACATCACTCAGAAATTAAACTTTGTAATTAAGATTATAAGTGGTGTAAACATTTTAGTTTCTCATATTGTGACTTAGCAACGTACTATACCACATGTTCCACCACATAAACAACTTATTCGTTGATATACAACTTTCAATTTCTATAATTATGATAATTTCGAAAAGTGATTATACCCTAATAATTAAAACTATATAACTATTATATAAGATTTAACATCAAGCTTATAAAAAGACCTTTCAATTACAAAATGAATTGAAGGTTTGTTGAAGAGCATGTGAAAAAAAGAAAATCATGGTATATGCCACCTTGCTAATCTTATCCGTTCGAAATCTTCTAATATAGATTTAACAAGAAAACACAATGCTAGTATATTTTAGTTTTGTATCTACTTCTATCCCAACAAGATTTTTTTTTGGAAGAAACAATATCTCAAACGATTTTAAAATTTACAAAAAAGTAAAGTTAAAAGAAATTTAAAATTAGTAGTAATCTGGTTGCACTTGTTGATATTTTCTTCCGATCACGCACCATGTCACACGTAGTTTTAAACTCAAAAACCCACCATTTTCACCATATTTGGAAGATGGTATCACTCACGTACCTCTTGGTAAGTGTCCCATCAAACATAAAATAAGAAAAAACAACAGATTTTGGAGTCAAACTAAGGACAAAAGCAGAATTTATTAAGGAAATCCATCCATTTAAAATAGCCTCCTCCTTGAAAAACATGAGAAAATATCACGAGGCGTTGTCTGAAAAACCAGCTTTACTCTTACACTGTTATTTCATCTCTTCCCTATCGAATTTCCAACCCTTCTTTTCCTCTTTACGCACCCAAGAACAAATTTTCAAGGCTCCTCAACCCTCTCTGTTCTACCGCTCCTCTTCTTCTTATTGTACTAACTGAAATTAGGGTTTTGCTTCTGTTATCGTTGTACAATGTAGAATTGTTTTTTTTTTTTTTTTTTAGTTTTTTTATTTTTTTTTCGCTTATTTCGATTGTTCTGATTTGATGTAAATAATACAATAACAGCGAAGCAACTTTCATCTTGTAATCTAGTTTATACATCTTTGTCGCGCAATTGTATATAAATTAGGGTTAGGATTGGGGTTTATTTTTGTTTAGTTGTTGGGCGTTTGATTTGGCGGGCATGGAGAACTCGCGTAGACCGTTCGATAGATCGCGAGAGCCAGGGCCGAAGAAGCCCCGATTGATGGAAGAGCTGGATCGGGTTCCGAATTCTGGTGCGAGACAGTTTCCTCAGCTACAAATGATTTTTGGGGTTACGACGTTACCGTCTGCAAGGTTTAGAACAAACGAAAGAGACGTTGAAAGCAATGATTTTGGTCGCCGGGGTGGTGCTGGAGGTGGCGGTTATCAGCCCCAGCCATTGCCATTTCAGGAGCTTGTTACTCAGTATAAGGCAGCTCTTGCAGAACTTACTTTCAACTCGAAACCGATAATTACCAACTTGACTATCATTGCAGGGGAGAACCAAGCTGCGGAGAAGGCCATTGCAGCAACTGTTTGTGCTAACATTCTAGAGGTGAACTTAGTTTATAGTACTGTGCAGCTGTTTCTCTGTTCAATTGTTGTTTTGTTAGGGATACGTTGCCAATTGCTGATTGAATTGAACGGATAGAAAAGGAAAGGAATTTTTATTGTGTTGGTGATCCTGATAGAAAATTGTTGTAACATACTTGGAATTGAAAAGGAAACCGGGTTCCTGATATTGTGATAAATTGTGTCATTTCTTATGCTTTGTGGTGTGGTACAGCGTCTTTCCGAGAAAGCGGCAGTATTGTAATGTTTGCTATTAATGAAATGTGATTCTTTAGTGTTATTACTGTTGTAGAAGTTGTCTGGTGATTGGGGAAAGAGTTGCAGTTGCCATGGGAAGAGAAAAACATGTTTGGAGATATGGGCTTTATTATAATTTTCCAATTTCATTTCATTGGTCCACTCAACGATTGGCGTATATGAAGCCCTGCAATCTAAATAAAAATAAACTTGAAAAGGCTATCATTCTTCAATCTGCAAGATTATGGCGGTTTGGTAATCATTAGCAACAGACAGGCAGCATCATTAGAGAGTGGTTCACCACAGTTGACCTGGTATTTTCTTGACCAAGTATGCACAGGGGGAGATGAATCTTTAAAATAATTTAAGTGAACACGTTATGTGAGCCAAGGCATAACATTTCACTGTTGCCAATCTCATAAATGTTCTCCCTCTGTCTCCCTGTTTCCATTTCCAATGTTTGTAATATACATTGTACTTTTACAGTATTTTTCACTTTGTAGATCATGAGCCAATGCATCGTTTCAAGTTTTACCTCTCTAGTTGTTTCTTTTTAGTTTTTTTTTTTTTTTTTTTTTTTTTTTTTGTTTTTTTGGTGGGGTTTTTTTTTTTTTTTTTATTTTTTTTTTTTTTG
>Ga0214543_1001833_pt1 | contig 41713 bp, 29 predicted proteins | sample CNSS2metaG_FD_160094 | JGI IMG/M metagenome (GOLD analysis project Ga0214543, IMG submission 160094) | Root nodule microbial communities from cowpea collected in UCLA plant growth center, Los Angeles, California, USA - CNSS2 | ecosystem: Host-associated > Plants > Roots > Nodule | place: USA...
AAAAAAATTATTTATAATTTTTTAAAATATAAAATAATTTTTTTATTAAATTTATTTTTTTTTTTTTATAAAATTTTTTTTTTTTATTTTTTTTTTTTTTTTTTTTTGATAGAGTATGAAGATTACTTATTTCCATAATAATAATAATAATAAAAGAAAAAACTCATCATTAACGACAATAAGTGATATTCATTGTTAATACCTACCATCATGGACTTGAATCAATGACGAGTCAATGAGTCAATGCAAATACCTAAAAAATTGGAATGAAAGTTACAATATTCCAACCATCATTCATTAACTAATTTATTGACTATTATTTTATAAGGCGCGTGCTGGGATAAAGGACTTTTTAATTCTTGTTTTCTGACTTGTTTAAATGATAACTAATTCATTAAATTCTCAAGAATTATTGATTATTGGTTTATATTTTTTCCATCGTACTTTAATTTTATACACAACAAACTGTGAGTTGAAAAGACTAGTAGTCTTGAGGGAAAAAAGAAAGAACGGTTGAAAGCAAAATAAATATTGTTCTTATAACATGCAAGAATAAATGTCTTATCATGTCAATCCATCAAGTTTAATTAATGACTTTTGGTAATTACATCAATTATAATCACATTAGTATAAATAAAGATCAATTTTGACACAAATGTAATCATTTGTAATTTTTTAAAACAGTGATGAATTTAAAAGTATCAATCAAAAATAAAAATAAATAATACTCAAACTATTTTCAAATGGATCTAAATACAATATTATCTCTATCATAATATAAAAAGCAAAATTATATTTCATTTAAATATTTAATAAAATTGATACATAATACAAAAAAGTTTTATGTCCAACACCTCTAATCGGTTTAAATATTATTATGAAATTTCATATAACAAAATTTGATAAAACTGATAATATTGAATTAAAAATATTATATTCATTAATTAAAAAACTGAAATGTATTAAAATTTTGAATAAATATGAATTCAAATTTAAAATTTAAAATTACAATTTACCTATAATTGTCAGTTTTTTTTCCATGTAAAGCAACATTTTCCAACATCTATAGAGTTACTTTATCAAAATAAAGATAACAATAAAATTTCAAAAACAAAACAATATTATCCCAACGGTCATATGAAACAGCTAGAACTAAAATAATGGCCGATTTGAATTTTATGTTTTTTATTAAAAAAAAATATTGAATACATATAACTATATTTGTCGTCTCGTAACAAGTTTTAATTTTAGATACATAACTGTGTAAACATTCGTAATGAACATATTTGACCCCCGAAATAATTTTAAAAAATGTGAAATATAACAAAAAATAGGGTTAAATATGTTTTTGTTTTCCAAAATTTTAGTGAAAATTAAAATTAATCTTTTTTGAAAATTTTAAATCAATTTAATCTCTCATCTTACAATATATGTGAGGATGTAGTCTTTAAATGATATTTCTTTTAAGGTGATTTGATGTTTCATACGCATTTCTTAATTAACATTGCATATAAAATATGTGAAACATGTAAACAAACTAAAATACTATAGTAAAATATGTTTAAAAGTCAAATAAACATAATAAAATATTATTAAAAGTACTAAATTCACGTATTTATAGGATTGAGGAACTAAACTAATTTAAATTTTTTGAAAAAGATTAATTCTATTTTTTATTCAAAATTAAAGTTAAAGGAGTAAATGTTAGGTCGTCGTTCTTCTTAACGGGACACGCTTACCTGACCCACCTGACCCACACTGTCAGGAAGACTTTCGATACTAGGACCATACTGGTACTGCACTCGTCTAAGCCAATATTAATCATCGGTTTTGATACCACTCTCAACCCAAAACCTTCAAACAATGGGTTTATGAGTCTTTATTCTTATATAGTGCTCTACTTTTTCATTTCTGGTAAATGTGGGACTTAGACTCACACTTAGATTCCTATCAGTAAAAATATAGTTAACCATATCAAAAATATGTAAAACTCGTAACAACAAAAATGTGTTAAATTATTCGAGAAAGTATATACTATCTAACCTACATTAAACTCTAATGAAAAAATAACTAAATATAAGAAATTAATCTCGCATATAATACATTTATAAATGTTATTTCTTATATGATTCAATACTTCCTTTTTAACCGAACATATTCTTATTTAGATTTTCAACAATATCAACAAAATTAACTAAACATAAGGATTTCTTTTATAATGATATTATTACGTTATATTTTATATAGTGTGTTAAAATTATAAAATTTAATTATTTTTCTTAATTATCACACTTAAATTTTCAATAATGTCACACATTTATTTAAAATATTTATAGAATTATTATTATGCTATACTTTTTATAATATATTAAAATTATAAAATTATAAAATAATATTGACTTACATAAAAAAATATATGTTTATAAATATATATATATATATATATATATATATATATTATTTTTCATGTTATAAATAAATTATTTTTTCATGCTATATTACCTATATATAATTGGTTATATTATAAATGTGAAAAAAAAACTATTTTTAATGAGTTTATTTAGATTAATAATATAATAAATTCACATAAGTGATATATACTTTTATGTAAAATAGTTTGATAAATAATAGACCAAAAGCACAAGGTAAATTGTTTGAAAGAAACTTTTAATACAACTATAATTATGTAAACTATTTTTTTTTTCTGGAGTATGGGCGTATAGAAACCCAATTCATATGAGATATATAACCCGATAAAGTAAAACCACTAATTACTATTTTAACGCACACGCGTCTTGCATGGTGAGTTTTATTAAAATTAGATAAATACACTAGGCTAATATATATATATATATATATATATATATATATATATATATATATTTCTTCTTTTTCTGTACTTTAGTCATAATCCAAAGGGTTCTAAATAATTTTGAGTTGATTAATGTGTTTGGATAGATAGTTCTTTCGTAATTTTTAAGAAATTTAAATTATTTAATTTTGAAATATTTTTTAAAATAAGATGATTTAATTTTATAAATTTTAAATTTAATATCAAGATAAAAAGAATACTAAACTCAAAATATAGTTATTTCTATTTTGCATAAGTTATCATCAATAAAAAAAATATTTTTATCAATATTAGTTGAGAAAACGGTAATAAATAATAATTCAAAATAGTTAGTCATGTATCAACCGACATATAATCTTAAAAATATTAATCAAAAGATAACTTATGCAAATTGTTATGGGACTTCTTTACGAAGTCAGAAGAAATCCAAGATCACTAGTTTTGGGATTTTTATATTTTGCTTAAATATAGTTTTTCTTTTTCCTTAATATTATATGAATAGTCTTTTTTATTTTCATTTTAAACTAAATTAGTCTTAAAATTTTTTTATTTTAGTCATTTTTAATCAAATTTTTTGTTAAATTTATTTAAACTTTTGAATTATTATTAATAAATTAATATTAAAATATAAAATTCACACATTTATAAAGTTTGATTATTAAATTGAATTAAAGTTTGAAAGAAATATTAATTATAATTTTACTGAAAATTAAAGACAAAAACATATTTTACCATGTATTTCTATTCACATTTGGATAAATTAAAAACATATAAAATATTATTATCACCTTTTTCATTGGTTTTTCTTGATGGAAAATTATGACAGTAATTAAAAACTTCTTTATTATTATAAGATTGACTTTGCAATAAAATTAGATGAAAAAAGTTGCGGATACTTTTCCACTAACATACATTTAAGAATTATAAAATTAATTTGATGGAATAAAAAAAATGGTAAAAAAATTATGAGTTTAATTCTCCCACAAACATAATATTACTAACAAGGAATATTTATTGATTAAAACAAAGTTTTTTTTTCCTCGAGTCACACAAAAAGACGTTAAAGTAAAAGTAAAAGAGTGATCACTATAACAAAGAATTTAAAAATGATGATGTTTTCAAGTTGAAATTTATTTTAGCAGTAAATTATATAAGTGTGATGATATTTATGTGATATATATTATCTTTATATGTTAACCACAATGATTATATATCCTAGGTTTTTTTATTGTACTAGGTAACTTTTGCTAGTGAAAGTAGATAGACTTGTCTTGTTCTATATAAAGCCAATGTTGTACTTATTTATTTGAAAAAAATTTAGTTGGAAAATAATCCAAAACAAGACATAACTCCAACTTATCCTAAAAATTATCAACATTGTTTATTAAAACTCCCATCAAAATCAAATATATATATAATGGAGCTAAAATAATGGGATGGTGTGCTAGCACACTTATTTATGTATAAATATATACAATAATGCTATTTTTTAACTCATGAATGACAACTTGTGGAAAGCAACTTGTCTATATTATAAGTTTAGGGCACGTGCTAGATAAAATTGTTTATAAAAACTTCTAGAAGGAAACATTAACAGAGTAAAATTAAGTTATATTTAAGTAAAAATATAAAAATTTATTAAATTATGTTTAAGTAAAAAAATTAAAAAAATATGACAAAATTTGTAAAAATTAGTTATGAATAACGTGTATAAAGTTAGTTTATGTTTCCTTGTGGTTCATGTTGTAAAAGTTTATTTAAACATAGTTTATATTTTTTTTTTAAAGGACAACTCATGAACAACCGAAGCTGTGTCCTATGTTTATTGTTTTTATTTATAAGCTTATGATAGTTTCATTGATCATTTTTACAATTAAGAAATACAAATAGCATAGTATACGTACTAACAAAAAGAACATTATTATAATATATTGATACACATTAATTATTGTAAGACAAAAAGATTAGATTAAAATGAAAAACCTTTAGTGCATATAAAACAAGTAATTTATTCCCAACATTATTATATATTTTTTTTATCATTTCAAAAGTAAAATGAAACGTATATAAGAAATTTAAGCAATCGTGTACGTAGTGCAAATGCTCCATTAAGATGACTTTTTTTTTCTTTCTAAGATGTTGTCAATTATATATACTAAAATATCGAATGTTTAAATATATCTTTTACTTCAAATGTTTTACATTTAACTCTTCCAATTTTTTTTCACTTTTTTTGTGTTTGTAAAGTTTGTTTTTGGTTTTAGTCTTTAGTGTTTAATATTTTTAGTTTGTCTAAAATATTAATTTTTTATTTTTCCCTTCAATATATAAATTGTTTTCCTTTTTGTTTCTATTAAATGTTTGTCAAAGAAAATAACCTAACAATATAAAAACCATAAAGAAAAAATAGGACTAAAATAAAATAATAAAAAGTTGTAGATCCAAAAATAAAATACAATAATATTTCAAGAACTGAAACTTGTTATAAGTCTAACATAGACCAGTGATAATATCAGTTTAGAATACATAAATAGATGCAAACCTACCTAATAAAATATATTTGTTGGGATTGAATTAAACTTAAAGTTCATTTTTTTAACATCATATCAAAACTATTCTAGAAAAATTTATTGTTTGTTAGACAAATTGGTTCACCTAGTACTATCAAACTACTAATCAATGTCTAGTTTAATGTATATTATATCGGAAGTTACACTTCTTAACCAAACTTAATTAAATATAACATTGTCAAATTGTATATATTCAAGTCAATAAATTAAAATACACAGTAATTATTATTATTATTATTATTATTATTTATCTTATAGAAATTTAAATACAAATTTTAAAATTAGTTATACAAACTTGTATTCATAAACTTAAAAAACTCGTCGCTTACAATTAACTCTTTCTTTATCAACTATTTTTGTTATCATTAGTAATTTCTTTTATTAATTTTAATTCTGAACTACTTACATCTAATATTATTGTTTTATTATTAGCTAGAGTTTTGGTTAAGTTTTAAAAGAAAAAGTTTATTATCTTTAAATACAGACACTACAACAAGAATAGTCTTAGGCAACAAGAGGTGGAAGCCCAGTGCTCATAATTAACACAGTTAATGCTCGGTGATTTCTTTCCGCACCCCGTAGTTTCCATGTGCATACAATATGTAGTTAAAAGACCAAACTGCCCATCGTTGCCACAATTCATTATCGTCGCCACCCTCTTTCTGTCGGTGCCTTCATTCATTGTCATCGTCACCCCCTTTCTGTCAGTTCCTTATTTCCATTGTTGTTGTTCTTGTTTGTGTGTTGTGTTTGAGATAAACTCAAGGAAGAATGCATTTACGAATTGTGCAATGTAGATTATGTAATTTGAAAATAATTCTTTTTGTAAAAAAATATTTTTAGATTGTACTATTTAAATTTCTTTTCACAAAAAAAAAATGAATCTTACCATTCCGAAGTCAAGTACACCTCGAAAGATTTATGCTATTTTAAGTAAGGAAGAACACTTTCTATTTTATTTTGTTGAACATAATGTTGTATGGGATTTTTTTTTATTTTTAAATTGCTATCATTTATGATGTAAATTGAATTAATATAAAAATACATTTTATTTTATGTAAGTCAGACCTTATTTTAATTTAAAACCAATGATAAATTAATTAGTGGCAACTTAGTTGACCTTGGAAATTAATACCAACGAATTAATGTTTCATAATTTTAGAGTTTCACCCAAGTTTGATTTGAATTTGACTCTAATAATTAATGGTGTCAACTTTTTACCAACAATAAATATATTTTCTTAAAGGTTATGTTTTTCTTCCAAAGTATTAGGATAAGATTATGAGGAAAGTCCAACGTTAAACTTCCCACCTTTTACCATTGAGAGTGCAACTAAGGACGAATATAATTAAGGAAATAAATACAGGCACAACGGTACCTGAATTTTTATCAAAATTAACTTCAAAATATATTAAGGAAATGTGATGAGTAGATGAGAAAAAGTTAAAACAAGATCCATATAGATAAGATATTTTTAGCATAAGGACGAATCATTTTGCAGCCTGTGAATTCTGTGATGAACATATATTAAATGTGGACAAAGCAATGTTATTATCACTCCATTTCTTTCTTTTTCAAAAAAACTCCAAAACCTATACCTTCTTTCATTCAATCCTTACTTAAAATTTGGCTTAATCCATTTCTGGTTTATTAACATGTAATTTTTATTTTTCATTAATAGCACCTTTTAAAGGGTCGATGTATATTCATCTCGTACGTGTTTACTAGTATAGGTTCTAACCTAACTTTGATTTCATATTAGAAATGGGTTTAAGTCTAATTTAATCTCCATAAAACTGACTTATAAAATGAAGATTGCACCTATTTATATATTATGAATTAGTCTTATATCTGGTCTTGTCTGTATATAAATAAAATAAGGCATGCTTTTAAAATAAAATGAATTAGAGACAATATAGTGAACCAAACTGATTACATTGGTAAATGAAAACAAAGAAACACAAAGCGTTTACAGCACATGAGATTTAATATTGTAGGGACACTAATTATTGTGATTCAGTACAATGAATATATCTTCACTGTAATGAACACTACGAAATATAAAGAAAAATATATAAAATTAAGATAAACACTACACCAATCATTTATCATATTGGCCAAGCAACACGTGTCTCGTATATCTTCATCTTTCGAAGATTCCCATTCTACGCAAACGTTTGAGATTTCCGAAATCTCCTCTGGTTGGATAGTCGTGCCGCAAACCTGATATAAAAAAATAGTGAAGTGAAGTGAACGTGAAACTGTGATTCGAAGAAGTTACAACTCATATATGGATTTCGTTTGATAAAAAATACGTTGTTAATAAAACATTAGTACGATGAACACATGATGTTTTTATTGTATATATACTTTAATTTCTTACACAGTTTTTCTTAAATTCTTTCCATTATCATGTGTGTGTATGAGTAGGGTTTTGATATATATATACCTCTTCAAGGCTTCTGCGTTGGTTTCGTTAGACTCAACAGGTTCATGAATACCGGTCCTCAAGTTAATCTTTGAAACTGGTTTCTTTAACAATGCTTCCGCAACTTGGACGAGGCCATTCAGATTCTTCTCCGTGGCCACGTCCACCGAACCTAAGTCCCCAGTTAAAGTATCATCCTGCAAAATTTGAATATAAAGATTGAACTCATGAGTTTTCATTTGCAAGCACGAGAATCATTGAAGATGTTTATATATATGTTCGGAAAGAACCTGGATTCGGAGGTAGTTTTGTTCAGCATGGCGTGCTTGGAAAACGGAGGAGATGTGGAAATCAACCATGTCAGAACTAGCATGGCTGAAAACATCGATGAGAGGAGTGCCACCGGAGGAGGAAAGCCAACCCACAAGGCCCCATGTCGATGCCTTATCAGCACTGTATCTCATTTCGTGTTGCTGAGAACCTGTTCCCAACGATATCACCAAAAACTTTTTGTATTGCAACGGTTTTACTTTCAAGCTTGCACATGACCCTTCATTGCGGATTTCGTTCGACACTTCTGCCATCGCCACCAGAGCCTGGAAAATGCCAGATTATAACATATCTATCACCTTCTTCTGTTATCGATTAAATTTATACTTGTTAATTATAGTGTTTGTGTGTGTGATTATGTTATGAATGATTAAGATTAGTTCTGAGACTGTATAATACAATACCGGGTTATTTGCTGCTACACCACCATCTACAAGGTCGAATTTGAAACTAGCAGTGCTGGTTTTAGTTTCAAAGCAATGAGCTGGGAGATAGGTTGGTGCTGCCGAGGTTGAAATGCATATATCAGACAACGCCGCATTCAAATATGGCCTCTTCTTCACCTGTGACATCATATTCGAGAGTAATAATTTCGTTAGAGAAAAACAAAAAGCTGCAATTTTTGCTTTCAAGTGAGTGACTTTTTGCAATTGAGAGGAGGAGGGGTGAACCTGGAAGCTGGAAAAGATGGCGGGTTGAAGGTTTTTGATATCAAATGCTGGGATAACGACATTGGTTAATGTGTGTTCCAATTTTGTGTTCCCTAGTTTTTCCCTAACGAGCTTGTGTAAATACTTGCCATCGTACTGTGGTCCCATCAGACTTCTGCCTTTCTTCATCGCTGTTGCAATCAAATTCCAGCTACTGTATTTGGGAAAAAATCACACTGTAAATTAGTACACAGTGTGTATTTAGATTTGAATGATTTGGTACGAAGTTTATGGTGTAAAGTGTGGTATTTACCTACTCTGCGGGAAGATTTTTGGGGTATGCTCAAGGTAGAAATCCTTTATATCTTTGGCTGCATACAAGGGTCGATTATTTTCATTTGGAGCAGTGAGCATTGCAGTGACTAATCCACCGGTGCTTGTTCCTGCAATCACATCAAAGTAATCTGCGAGTCTTGCATCAGCACCATCCAGTTTCTGCATATGCACCATTATTAGTTACTTTCCTGCATTAATTTACATATAAACGTTTTCTCTTGGTTACCATAGATTATTATTACCTGAAGTTCTGATTCGAGGAAAGCAAGCAAAATTCCGGGAATGATTCCACGAATGCCACCACCATCAATACTCAGCACAGTAATCAGTGCTCCATCATCAACTTTGCTTGGAGTTTGAGTTGCTGCCATGGATCTGAATTGATGACTTACTAAGTCAAAGAGAAAGAGAGAGACACACACAGTGAGAAAGAAAGAGAAAGAAAGAGAGATGGAATGAACTTAGGAAAGAGCAAAGAAAACTACTGAACTCTTACACAAACTTATTCAGAAAAATCTGGTTTTCATGGGTTGATTTGATGAGGAGAAACTGCATATTTATATATAAAGCCAAACCGTGTAAAGAGTGAAGATGTTGGTGAGTTTACTTGTCTTGTTTTTAGCGTGTTCAATTAGTTGCCACAAAAACAGGGAAATGGATAATATGTTTCCATGAAACCTATTTAATTGTCGAGAGCTTCAACATTATTTTAGTCCGTTTTCAAACGTGTTACTTATGGTGTTTGTTGGTGTTCCAGGAGTTGGTTTTTTTTTCTTAAGAGGGATTAAACTAGTAAAATTAGGTATAGTTTGTCTAAAACCTCAGTTAAAAACACTTTCAATGAATAAGAATTCTTCACTCACTTCAATCATAATTAAGGTAACCTATATAACATCATCTCCTATACCAAAATCTTAGCACCATGTTAAGTTAATTACCACAAAAACGTCGAAATGGATAATATCTTTTTTCTGTGAATAATATTGAACGTTCAGAACTTCTATGCTGACGTTATTTTTATCAGTTTTCACGTGTTAGTTATGGTTTTTTGATGGTGGGGCGATCAATAAATGTATGGAAGAGTTGATAGAGAATGTAATACTAGCGTTCAAATCATATAGACACAAAAGACAAGAATTACTATTGTTGGATGTATAATAGTAATATTCAAATCATATACACACAAAGTGTTTTGGACCACAGAGATTAATGAGATTGAATGCGTAGGGCAACCTTTGTGTTCCCTTGTTTTTGCAGTGTACATACTAGGAAGGTTTGCAGATCTGTGTTAAAGTCTCTGTTATGAGTTATATATGGTAAATCAAGTTTTGGTTTAACTATACTCATTTTTACTTATGTTTGATTAAAACTCTGCTTTTAACGGTCACATTTTCTCATGTTAGTCATATATACCATATATAAAATACATAAGGGGTGACAATTAGGATCTGGCCCGTCGGACCGGCCCGTAAATCCGCAGAAAAACGCATGGATTAGGTAATGTAAAATATGTTTATTATTATTTAACAAATATTTTGGACACACATTAAAAATTTCACTTTTAAATTTATTAAATATGTATTTTCTTTACCTCAAATTTTATTTTCACTTAGTTTTGATTTATCCCATGAGTATGTCCCATCGGTATTTCTTTCTCGATACAAAAATTTGTCTAAATAGACTATTAACCTTCAACTCTAATATGTATTTATGAGTTTTCATCTTTATATGATACTCAACTTTATATTTTTTTATTTTTTTTAGTGTAAGACTTAAACTTATATTTAAATTTTTAATTTTTTAATGAACAACAAGTTACTTTAAAATATCATATTTCAAAATACTACAAAGGTATTCTTTTGCAATGTAATTATCCATTGTTATAATATTTAGTATAGTTAATTCACCTTCAATTAATTATTAATAAAACCCATTTTTCCTGGACAATATTTTTACTTTGATAGAGTATTAAAATTATAAAAATAAATTATCATAGACGACAAAAGGTAATATTCATTGTTAATAGATGGATAGCAATGAACCATGTGTCAATGAGTCAATGAGAAAATATCTAAATAATTGTGTCAATGAACATTCCAACCACCATAATTAATTATTTTATAATAGCATGACTATTATTTTATGAGGCACGTACTAGGTTAGAGAACTTTATAATTTTCTTGTCTGACTTGTTTAAATTATAATTAATTCATTAAATTCTCAGAACTTTTCAGAGTCTCCTTAGTTATTATTATTGTCACATTCCCACATACCTACTTTAATTTCATACACAATAATTTCAAAAGACTGTAATTATAAGAAAATACTTAGAAAAGGATAAGAATGTCATAATTGCGTTTGTTTCTTTATTTGTCATATTCACGTATGCTCTTCACCACTATTTCAACCACAACTTAAAAGCATAACCATCAAATAGTAGTTGTAAAGTACAAAATTAAGGTTTAATCGTATTATTATTATTTTTTACTTATCTAAAATATTTAGAAAATATGAAATTTAAAAAATTAATTAAATTGTTTTATGTTTAAAAAAATGTTAAATTGAAACAAAATAATAAATACAAGGATTATATTAAGACTTTTCACATTCAATAGTGACATGTGGTACTATTACTGTCACATCACATTATCTCTAACATGTGACACAATGTCAGATTAACACATGATAATTTTTTTTTATTTTTTTCAAAAAAATTATAAAAAAAATCACTTGCTGACACATGACACATAGTTAACATCGCTAGTGTAGTACTAACGAAAATGATCTAATTGCAATGAATTTTCCAAATTAGTAACTCAATTGAGTCAAATAAAAATGAGAAAACTTATTTGAGATTTCACTACAAAAATGAGAACCTTTATTTATTATTGATGCAATGTATTAATAATTAATTGACAACTTTTTTTTTCTTGTAATATAATTCACTATATATTTTTCTTCTTTGTTATCATTTTTCTATTCACAGTACTTTTAAGAAATTGAATGTAATTTTCATTCATTTATAAACGTTATTTCTAGTGTAAGTACCTTTCTTTAATTTAAAACAAAAATAAATGTTTTAGTATGTAAAAGTTATATATAATGTAAAACTAATTCACTTTTCAATTATCTAAACTATTTTATCTCTATAAAATACAAAGTAAAATAAAAAGTAGTTGTTTCTTATCCTTTCTTTTATTAAAGTATGGGGAATAAAATTTAACAGAATATAAGAAAAGTTTATCTTATTAAGTTTTGGTTTTGAGTAAACTTTTTATTTATTTTTTAAACTTAAGGCTTTTTCCTTATTTTGGTTGCATGTGAGATATTGAATGGTCACATTTGTGATTTGAAACTTTATAGGAATCTTTATTAATCTAGAATCGTAATGATATATTTTGAACGTGAATCAAATAATTGGAGAGTAGGTCAAGTATTTTCTAACTTCCTAATGTATTATATTTTATATAGAATTTGGAAGTTTATGTGGACCTGATTTGTTCTAAAGAACAGAATTTAGGTGCATAATTGAACCTTATAGGATCAATAATAGATTTTGGAGATTAAATGATAACTATTTGGAAAGGATTATGTGATAAAAAGTAATAGTACAAGTGTACATAATTGATGAATAATTTGTTTAAGTAAACCTTTGAGCTTTTGTGATATATAGTTTATTAGTTGAATTGTTTAGTGTTAGTTTGATTTGGTTTTCACCGGTAGAATATTTAAAAGGATAATACAACTTTATTTTTTTTATTTTTTGAAATATTTTAATATGGATCGTTGATTATTAATGTATTTTTATTTCTTGTTTTGAAAAATTATAATTAATATTAAATCACGTAAAAATAGTGGAAAGGAAAATAAATTATTATTTTTTAAATAAATATTTACTATAACTTGCAAGAATAAATGTCTGATCACATCAATCAATCAAGTTTATAAATGACTTTTAATAATTAAATCAATTAAAATCACATCAATATAAATGAAAGATTAACAGAATTATTTTGATACAATATAACCATTTATTATTTTTTAAAGCAGAAATAAATTATAGAAGTACAAATAAATAAATAAATAATACTCACTGGAATTACTTTCATCACGATGAAGATAACACTAATACATCAAAGCATTAAAGACGACATTAATGACACACGTCAAAACAAAAACAACAAAAGCTTAGATAAAGAATCGAGAAACACGAGGATTTCAATATATCCGTTAAAATATTAGGTACATAATTTATTTTTTTTTAAAAAACTTCCAATAAGAGTTAAAAGAATACGCATTTTCGGTAACTTTTATACTACTCTATTTATTAATTTTGATATTTAAACTGTTCCGACAACAAGTCTACAATATGATTAGGATTAATCACTATAAATGTTTTTTTTTTTTCATAAACGGTTAATATTTCGACCATAAGTTCAGTAACAGTATTATGATCAATGCCGCTGCGGTTTTTTGTCTCTATAGACAACAATAATGTTTAGATCACGTTTATAAGGTATCCTACGTTTTAAAGCGTAAAATTTAATTTTCACTGCCTTTCCCAGTCTAGAAAAACGCGGATTTAGATGCACTCAATGGAATTCATAGTTACAGGAAGAAGCCTTGTCAAATAGGGATTTTTTCTTTCGATCATTTTTTGATTGTTAATACACCATATAAGGACCGTTACTACAAAAAGTATTACATACTTGATCGTGAAATATCGATTGTTTATTGAACCTTGTGAATTACGTGAAAGTAGGATATTTCAAATTCGGGAGTCCAAGAGTTTTATAAAACTCTCTTGATGGAAAAAAATATGAATGAAAAATCCCGCTAAATTGAATTGGGTCCATGAATCTATTTGTTTTTAAGAATAAAGTTATATTCTAACGGTAAGTTAGACGACATTCTTAGAATCAATTATTATGTCTATGAGATATTGTTTATCTTAAAACATAAAATTCCGTTCAGACAATAAAATTTTAAAAGACGTTTCAGACAATGAAAGGAGTAAAGAATATTTAACTGTGTTTGACATCGACTCATGTACATAAGGTATATCAAAACAACAAATAATTATACAAAACAACTAAAACTAAAATAAAATCTTAAAATTTTGGACAAAGACAAATTTCAAATTCACGTTAAAATTATATATTAAAATTGTATTTAACTCTTCTTTTATTAATTGTTAATAGTGAAATACTTAATATTAACGTTTTATTTTTAACTAAAATTTTGATTAATTTTTTTTAAAAAAGTTTAATATCTTAAATTTCCAAAATAAGATGTCACAACCAATTAATTACTTATTTATTAACATTTTATATTATAGTTTTGAATTAAATTATAAAACATATTTTCATAGTTTTAAATATTTTATTGAAGTTTCTACGTAATCATCGAGTAATTTGAGTTTACTAAATTATTAAAACTTTTTTAAATGAAATCACAAGTTATCAGAACTTGTATATGCAAAATTTCACAAAGTTAAAGAATGTCACATTTAATCCTAGGGCCTTTTTCAGCAGATTATTTTTCTATTTCCTTAATAAAACTATATCTCCTTTTTAAATATTTTATTTTACTGTAATTCATATTTATATTTACTATCTTTGCTACTTGTGAATGTATGACAGACCAAGATATTTGACGGGTTTTTCTTATGCTGGGAAAATAAGATACTTTACATTTAATTAGACTATTCTTTTTAATAAGGCTCGATGCATCAAATAAAAAAAAAAGTGGCCTTAGCCCAAACAGCACAAAACCATAGCCTGATATAAATTTCGGGCATTTCTTTCTACTCCTCCATAATTTCTTCATACACCTCCGTAATTATTTTATGCACCTCCCTAGGTCAACTGAAAGACCATTTTACCCATATCTTATTCCAATATTCTTCCTCCTTGCGCACCCCTCTCCTCTCTCTTCCTTCTTCTTCACCCTCTTTCTCCTTATGCATTTTATAATATATTTTTTATTTTAGATTATGAATCGTGTAATTTGGAATACAGATTTTGTATTCAGGATTGTACGAGATTGTGTAATTTTAAAGTGTTGTGTATTTGAGGAAAAGAATATTTGTTGTTGTGAGAATATTTGTTATAAATTCTAAGGATAAAACTGGAATTCTAAAAAAAAGGGGCAGGTAGAAATGGACGAGGGTGGAGGTGGAAACTGAGGGGGTGCAGAAAGTAATTTCGTAATCTGTATCTACCTGGACAGAGACAAAATCGAAATCATTCCAAAGCATATTCCTCTAAGAAATTGCTTTATATAGAAAATTGAATATCATCCATGTACCATTTTTTTACGAAGAAGTGCAAGATATGCTCCCGCCATACTCGCCGCTTCCACCTTCTAAATCATCTTCGAGTCTTCTCTTTCTCATCCCTTCTCTTCGCAATACGCGAAACCAAAAATAATTATAAAAATTAAAATAAAATGTTTCGAATCTGTAACAGAACGCGATCACTTCTTCGCCACCATCTTCCTCGAACCATTTCTTCTTCGACAAAAACTTGCAATTCAACGAAGAAAAGCGTAGAGAATTCTCAAATTGCAGCAATCCACGATCGCAGCCACAAGCTCTCTCCTATCGCTCAGCATTCTTCCTCTCGTGCTCCCGTCGTCGCGCTCTCCGCCGCCGCCGCCATTCTCACCTCCGCCGCCATCCTCAACTCCGACTACGTCCGCCACCACTCCGATCGCGGCGGAGAACCCAATCTTCTCTACGAGAGAGCCGAGAACGCCACGCGCAAGGCGGCGGACTCCTTCGACCGGTTTTTCCACCACGCCAGGCGCACGGGCGTCGCGGCTGCGGTCCTCTGGCACTCTCTGTGCTCGGTGCTGTCGTCAGCAAACCATGAGGTGCGCTCCGGATTCGAGATTCGCGTCGCGGCCTTGCTCGCCGATATCGCTGCCGCGAACTCCGGCCGTAGAGCCTCGATCGTTGGGGCCGGTGGCGGCGCTGTCGTGGACTGGCTGCTGGAGGCCGTGACAAAAGAAGGCGGCGGCGGCGGCGGCACTCAGGCGGAGTCCGCCAGGGCGCTTGCTTATCTCATTGCGGACCCTAACGTGTCTGCGGCGGTGCTTGGGAGACCTCACGCGGTTCCGAATCTTCTGAGGTTCATCTTTTCGTGTCAGCCTCGGCGTTCTAAGAATAAGAAGGTAAATGATTCCTTTTGTTAATTGCTCTTTCTGTGTGAGTTGTTGTGCTCGCTTATTTTGCATTCGCATTTGCAAACTGAGCAATCAATTGGACTTTATTCCTAGTTTGCTTGATTATAGAGCCTCTTGTCTCATAAATAGGGTTTAATCTCTTAAATGTGATGAAAGATTAAACGAATAGTATCACGTATTTCGGTTGCGAATATATTAAATGTTGTACTTCTCAATAAATACATTTAGTTTGTTTATTTATTCATTGAGGATATTTTGTAAGAAGACTGAGAAGTTATATGCAATCCTTGGAGATGTCTTTTGAACTATCTTTCATGCACAGCGTGCCTAGAATAAAGTGTATGACCGTCCTTTTGTATATTTCAGATCTCCTGTTTAACATAATGTTGTTGCGTTTGAAATGATGTATGCCAAAATCTGATCATTGTTTTGTTTTTAGCTTGTATTTTCTTAGGGGTAGTGATGAACGTACCCCCAATTGGGGACCCGGGGGTGGGGGGTTTGTAGGTGGGAAAGAAGAGAGCAAGTAAAAAGAAAAGGGAGAGTAAGTAACAAATGTGATAAGTGATATGATAGGATAGAAGAGAAAGCGAGTGTATCACAGTAGAGCTATTGTTCTCTTAGTGCTGTGGCTATTCTAGATCTATTATATAAATGCAAGCTTCATTGAAGATGTTGACGATAGTGTCTTTTTTTTTATTCTGGCATTGGTGACATTATGCAAATTTTTGTGGCAGCAGCATTCAAGACGTAGTGCATTTGATATTTCTGATTCTTTGAAAGGCAGGAGCATGCTTGTGGCTGCCATTATGGATATTGTTACGTCCAGCTGTGACAATGCACAAGACGTGTCTTTTAACCCATCATTGCCTGGAAATGCTGAGACTAGAGACATCGCTGCTGCCCTACAAGTAATTGAGGAAGGGTGTTTGCAGTTGGATGAGCCACCTGAAGGTGAGGATGATGGTGGTGGGACAGGAAAGAAAGGGATTGGGATCAAGATACTTGAAGGTACCTCTGTTTTAGGGCTTTCAAGGACCAGCAGTGATTCCTATAGTGAAGAATTGAAGCATCAAACTCCTAAAACTATCACATATCAAAATAAGTACGACAATTCTCGGCAACAAAATCATGTATCCTCTTCTGTTGTTCCTGGTCTCTGGGACGATTTGCACTGTGAACATGTTGCTGTTCCTTTTGCCACATGGGCATTAGCAAATTGGGCAACAGCATCGGAATCAAATAGAACACATATTCAGGAACTGGATCGAGATGGACAGGCAGTCATGGCTGCTTTAATGGCACCCGAGAGATCTGTAAAATGGCATGCAAGTTTGGTGGTGCGGTTGCTATTAGAAGATCGCAATACACCTTTGAATGAATCTATTTCTGAATGGGCTTCGAGTATTCTTTCTACTATATCTCAGGCATCCAAGAATGAAGATGTTTCTTTGGCTAATGTAGCTTTATCTGCTCTTCTCTTATCTGTTGAGAGGAGCCCTGCAGTGCAGAATATACTGATGGAGAATGGTCTTAACCCAATGAGAGAAATCGCCAAACAGATGACAAAACATAAGCAGGTGCAAGAAGCAATGGCGAAGGCATTAGAGCTACTTTGTACTGGAGAGCTGCACTTGTCGCTTGAAGAGGGTCAAAAATGGTCAGGCATTCTTGTACCTTGGGTTTTTGGAACATTTTCCTCTGATACTATACGGTCTTCAGCCATAAAGATTCTTTCTCAGATCATGGAAGACTACGGTCCAATATCTGTACCACTTTCTCAAGGATGGTTAGCCGTGATGCTATCTAAAGTGCATAGTTCTATCAAGAAATCAAATGATAATGGAACCAGTCAACCAAAAAGTGATAATGTAAAGGTATGCAAATATTTTTTCTCATTCTATCTAAATGACCTTTCACAACATCTGATAGTGCTACTTCAATTCCAAGTCTTCTTTTGATGCACATTTTAGCTGTGTTAACCTTTTGCAGACCTTAATCAATAATGCGAATATTGCTTCTGCTGCACAAGTTGCCAATCAACTGTCCACTGCTGTTGTTAATCTCGCAGCTAAAAGAATGGGAGTTGCATCTAATTCTGGGGATGCATCCCCACTGGCAGATTTTCTGTCTCTGGAACCTTTAGCTGGACCATTTAAAAATTTAAAAAAAGATAATTTCCCTAAATTAGATGCTGCAGATTCTGCTGTGGCAACGCTGAAAGGAATTAAAGCTCTGACCGAAGTTTGTGCTGAAGATTCTGCTTGTCAGGACATGATAGTTGATTTTGGGATTTTATGTTTGCTGAGGCGCTTTATGTTGAGTGATGATTATGAGAAACTGGCTGCTATTGAGGCTTATGATGCATCATCTAGAGCACATGAGGGGAAGGAGCGGATATCAAATGTAGATGGCAAACCACCTGTATCAGATGTGTATAATTCAGCTAGTGTCCGAGTTCCACCCACTGCTCATATCCGCAAGCATGCAGCTCGGCTGTTGACCATCCTCTCACTGCTTCCCAAAGTCAAGAAGGTCATCACAGCTGATGAAACATGGTGCAAATGGCTTGATGATTGTGCTAATGGGCGAATTCCAGGTTGCAATGATCTTAAAATGCAAAGCTATGCTAGGGCAGCACTTTTAAATGTGTTTTGCAATAACCAGCCTAATAATGGAAGGAGTGGAAGTGGAGGTCCTTCTGACGGTGGTGTAAAAAGTTATAGGAATGCATGTCCTCGCTATGATGACATGATATTATTAATAAATTCTCATCTTCCCCACTGGAAATGTCCCAAAGAAACAGATCAACAAGAATCATTCTCAAGTATATCTCTGGCTCCTTCTGCTGATACTGACAATGGAACAGAATCCTTGAATAACAGCAACTGCTCTATTTCTAATGATTCAACTAAAATCAACCGAGATAGAAATTTGCCTCCACTAGACATAGTTTTTGTCCATGGGCTCCGTGGTGGGCCTTACAAAACTTGGCGTATAGCTGAGGAAAAATCTTCAACTGCATCACATTTGGTGGAGAAGGTTGACGAGGAAGCAGGAAAGCTTGGAACCTTTTGGCCTGGTGAATGGCTTTCTAGCGATTTTCCGGAGGCTCGGTTATTTACCCTAAAATACAAGGTTTGCCTTAGTAAAGTTGGGGCATATTTGCCTTAGTAAGATGAGATGTTTGGGATATGAATTGCATTCTTTTTGTGATGTTAGTTCTATCACCTTTTCTAGAGTTTGTTTCATGCGTGGTTCCCTTTACCTCCATCTAACTCTTTAGGTGAATGCTTTATGCAGACTAATCTCACACAGTGGTCAGGAGCTAGCTTGCCTCTTCAGGTTACAATTTTAAAACACCTCATTATTTATTATCCAGAAACAGCATTAGCTTTTATTTCTCTACCATGCTCTGCTTCTTAGTCATATAGGAGGTTGCTGATACTTGAATTTATAAAAACGGATATGGGGTCTTCATACTATACGAGTCTCGTTAAGGTTAAAGAAATTTATCAATTTTTAATGCTACAGTCATTTCGACCTGCATTACCATACAGACTTGCAAATTGCAATTTTCACATCTTCGTGCCTGGGGGCTGAAGCACCATTACACAGATTGTATGATCAGTATTGTTACCATTTTATGAAATATAAATACAGACATCATACTAACATTTAACCTGTACTTAAATGACTGTCAATGAAAGCTGTGCTTAAATGAACTCTTACTAAGTGAGATTTTGTGGATGAATATTTTCATGTTTCTGGTTTGCCTATTAGGGTCACGTATCATAGCTCTTAAAATTCTCTAAACTATACATTTATAGATCTACAATCAAATACTGAAATTCCTCCCTGCATATGGTTGTAGTTGACAATTTCTCTTGCATCCATACCAATACTTTCCTTTCACTTACCTACTGCCAGGCCTCTTTGTTTTGTAGTTGATGATATACTTGTTTATTTTGAAATTTGCAGGAGGTTAGTTCTATGCTATTGGAGAAGCTTGTTGCTGCAGGAATTGGGGATCGACCTGTTGTTTTTGTTACTCACAGGTTAGTCTAGCTTCCTAATATCTATATATGTATATGTGTGTGTGTGTGTGTGTGTGTGTGTGTGTGTATCTAAGCAATCATGAACTGTTAGATTAGGGAATTCATGCATCTCACTTGATTATTGCTTGTTTTCAGGTATATCATCTTAATGTTTTTTTGGTTTGATATGCTTTTAGTGTATCAATCCATCTAATGAACTGTTACATTGTTGTATCTTCTTCTAAAACTATTTTCTTAAAATTTTCCTGCAATATTCAATTCTTTGGCATTTTAGTTTCTGCCTATACTTGGTTTTCATTAACAGCTAATTCAGATATCTTGTACTGACAATCTCTTTGTACAATTTTTAGTTTTATCCATGTAAGCATGCCTTTTTTTTATTTTTTTTATTTCAATTTCTTTGTCCCTGAATCTTTAGCCACACCAACCGTTAATAGTAACCCTGTTTAATGACAAGGACTAATGCTAAAAAATTGAATATCACATGTAAGGACTATTTAAAAAAATTTAAAATACTGAAATAGGAAAAAGTAGTTACGTTATAGGACCTAACTCATATTTAAGGCATGCTTTAATCATAATTTGTTCTTCAATCACTCTTTCAATGGCACCACCGCAAAATCTTGAGGTTACTTTCGTTAGTGGTTATATACAGAAGGGTTTTAAATTTAAAAATTTAATATCATGATGATTCACGATCATACAGAGTTTTAGTTTGCAACATTTTTTTTTTTGATAAATATTGATAAATATAAACATGTCACATACTTGTACACCTTGCTTTGAAATAGAAGTAGCAAAAAAGATGCAGAACACATTAGTACCTGTACGTGTTGGTATGTAATCTATTTTGTTCTATTTTTGGAAAGAATTGTTGTGAGGTTGATGGATGTAGACGTCACTTTGTATGTATTAAGCACATGTGGTGACAAGTATTTTTGTGGTTTGTGTCCCAGCTGTAACTGCTTTTATCTTTCAGTATAGAGTTTAGCCTAGAAGTCCTTTTGGACAATGACAAAATTAATTGTCTATTTATCTATATATGTCGTGTAAATTGCATTTTTTTTCAAATGTCTTTTAGTCACCAAGTTATTTGTTTATTCAAACTTTACCTCACTTTGTTTTGTATGTGTGCTTTCCTATTGTTTGCAGTTTGGGTGGTCTGGTTGTGAAGCAGATTCTTCATAAAGCAAAGGAGGAAAGATTAAATAATTTTGTAAAGAATACAATGGGAATTGTAAGTATTGATTCTTTAATTAAATATATGCTTAAAGTATGCAGGTTTTTTAATGTTATTTTGGTTGCAGGTTTTTTATAGCTGCCCACATTTTGGTAGCAAACTTGCAGATATGCCTTGGCGAATGGGCTTCGTGCTTCGTCCAGCTCCCACGGTTAGTATTTGAAGTTACATACCCTTTTTCAGCAGTAGATTTTGGTTAACGGATTTCCTATTTCAATAATAATTTCTACAATTTGAAAGAGCGTTTTTCTCTTGGTTTTTAATGTTTAACAGATAGGAGAGCTGAGAAGTGGATCTCAAAAACTGATAGAGCTTAATGACTATATTCGTCACCTTCATAAGAAGGGGTTGGTTGATGTTCTCAGCTTTTGTGAGGTAATCAGCAATTAAGCTATTTGCTAGTATCTGTTCCGATGTCTTTTCATGACTTTGACTTGTCAGTGACTGCTTTTTGCAGACCAAGGTAACCCCAATAGTTGAAGCTTATGGTGGATGGGCCTTTCGAACAGAAATTGTACCAATTGAGTCAGCATATCCCGGATTTGGGGACTTAGTTGTAAGTATATTGTGAAATTCTATCTCATTTTATAAGAAAAAGAAAATGAAATGAAGATGTTGCCAAAGGCAACTCTACTACTATGATACGGAAAAAGGTTGCTATGTATTTTGTTTTCCTGATTTAGCGTATAATTTTGCAACAGGTATTGGAGTCAACAGATCATATAAATTCTTGCAAACCAGTGAGCCGCTCAGACCCTTCGTATACGGAGACGTTAAAGTTCTTGCAGAGATTAAAAACATGCCTTGACTCAGCTTATACTTCCGGAGAAGAGCTTAGCTAGGTGTTCCGGAGTGGTATTTGTATGTGAAAAAATGCATGGGAGATCCATGCCTTCAACTTGACTCATCTACAAGTTTAGCATAGTTAATGAAACTTAAAGGTGGACTAACATGTGCAAGCCTTGTATTAGATATGGCTTGCCTTAGCTTGTACAGTTTCCCATTCATCAACCATTCATTTTCTATTCATTTTCTCCACTCACCCCTCCTAGGGATTCTAATCAATCAATGTCCCTTGTACATAAATAGGAAACCCAAATGTAATTACTTTGTTGTATCTTCTTCTCTCATACTTACGGTTGACAACAAATTTATTATGTGAATAAACTGATTTATAGACTCATATTTACAAACACTTCGTTCAAGCACTTTCTTTTACGTGTATATTGTTTTTGTTTTATTATAAATTTAATTCAGAATATTTTAAACACTAAACTTTTAGTAGAATTTACAATATAAAAGTCAAATAATTAAAACTACGTGATATGAATTTAAAGTTAATTAAGAGTGACAGTGCAATTGAACAAGAAGATATTTATAAGATACAGTTAAAATTTGATTAAGAAAAAGTTTAAATCCAATCTGTTCTATCACGAACTTCGGAAATGAACCAATTTATTTATATTCATTTTCAAATAAAAAAAAAATTGAAATTAGCAATTTGTGATAGGATTAAACAAATAATTATCATTTAAAAGTCATGAGAAAATGAACAAGCATATTTAAAACTAAAATGAATATAAAGATGAAAATAATGAATACAGAATAGGGATAGTGAGTGGAGTTTGAAGGAAGAAGATGGGGTTAACAGTGAAAGCGATGCCACAGATACGATTCTCACTCCCAATCTCAGTCTCAAATAAGAGCAATTGCATTTGCAGGTTTTCCATAACAGCAACAAGCTCCACCAACACCACTCTCACTCACTCTCACACTACAACTCCAACTCCTAAACCCAAACCAAAGTCCCCGCTCAAGAAGAGGAAGAGATATCGGAAGTTGTATCCCGGAGAAACCACCGGCATCACCGAAGAGATGAGGTTCGTCGCCATGAGACTCCGCAACGACGCCGTTTCCCACGACCAACCGAATTTCGACGAGTGGCACGCCTCCATGGAAGGCTTCATCGCTTACCTTGTTGACACTCACCTCATCTTCGCCACTCTCCAGCGCATCGTCGACGAATCTGACGACGTTTCGTGTGAGTCCAATTCCAATTCCATTTCACTCATTGCATTGCATTGCATTGCACCTTCCTTTTCAGATTATTGTCTTCAAATGTAATTTTTATACTATTTAGTTACTCTTTCTTTTTCAAATATAAAGATTCATTATACTGTTCATTAATCAAAATTGAGGTTTCATCTGGATGATAATATGTGTAACAAAGGTTGACGTTGAGAGTCAGAGGTAGTTATCCAGGGGAACTTAAAATTAATGCCGAAAATATTTGTTCTAAGTAAACAGATGGTAATAAATGTTATATTTGAACTTTTAAAGGTCGGAAACGAATTATTTCTTTTTAGGTGGACAGATGAAAGGTGAAAAATAGAAGGATACGTGATTTGGATTTGAATTTGTTATGATGAGAATTTCATGAATTTGCAGATGCATACATGAGGAAAACTGGGTTGGAAAGATCAGAAGGGCTTTCGAAGGATCTGAAATGGTTGGAGGAACAGGGAAATGTGATTCCAAATCCCAGTTCTCCTGGGATTACATATGCCAAATATTTGGAGTCACTTGCAGAGACAAGTGCACCTTTGTTTCTATCCCATTTCTACAATATTTATTTTTCTCATATAGCTGCTGGTCAGGTGATTGGAAAGAAGGTGTGTACTCACTTCCTGTCTTACAAGTTGTTTATGAGGGAATACTATCACATGTCCCATTTTGGTGTTTCCTTTCTCTGTCTATCTAATTGAAAAATTAAATGCCTCAGCAAGATATATACGTTGTCGTTTGAAAGAAAAATGTTTTTTTTTTCTCAGCTATCATTTTTCAATCAGAAATACAGACAAATAAAGGAGATAGGTCAGGAGATAATAGAATAAACATACTGAATGATAGCTTGGTGTTCAATTTGTTCATAAAAATATGCTTGTAAGTGTTAGGTTTATAGAGGGAGTTTCACTGGGGAGATACAACACCAAGGAGACCTGAGTCCAACTACATAAGGAATTAACACCACTTTCAACTCAAAACCTTAAGACAATGGATTTATGGGTCTTTTATGGTGTTGAAGTTCTGTATTCAACATTGAATTAGAGCTGAAGAATTCTCTATCCAAAGAATTCAATTAAGTGCTTTTTGTGACAATCACCAGGGGTTGCTTGTGATTCTATTATTGTTGCTTTTAGGTTTCTGAGAAGCTATTGGAAGGTAAGGAGTTGGAGTTTTACAAATGGGAAGGAGATGTGCCTGAATTGTTGAAAGATGTCCGCGATAAGCTGAACCAGCTTTCCGAGGTTGATTACAAAGAATCCTACTATTGTGGCTTTAGTGTTATATTAGATGCTATGCCATTATTTTTATTGATGTGAGATTGTTGTTCATGCAGCATTGGTCTCGAGATGAAAAGAATAGATGTTTAAAAGAAACTCCAAAGTCATTCCGGTTTATGGGACAGATTATCCTTCTTCTTGTCTCATAAATGGACATTTTGTTCTCCTTTTCTTTTCCGAACTTCTCTGCCTTCTTTGATGGTAAGTTTTCTAATATTTCCTTTTCTTTCTTTTAACTTCTCAGGTTCGTGGCTTTTAATTGATCCGGTGTATGACTTTGATGGGACAGATTATTCTTCTTGTGTCATAAAATAAACAATTTAGTTCTTTTACATAAAATCATTATTATGAGTGTGTATTCAGTCCCTAAACCCTAAATTGGTTTAGTGTGAAGCAAACTGTTCTCAAAAAGTGATCCGGTTTGGATTTTTCTAAACGGTGTGTTTTTTCGCACACTATGTAAGGAACCAAAACAAATAGTTATCAATGTTATAGATCCTTAATATTAGGGCTAAAATGATTGATAATTGTTAACTTTGAAAGACTACTTTTTTCTCATAAATTTTTAAACTAAAATGACTGGTGATTATAAGTCTAGGGATTATTTGATGGTTTTCTCTGACTATTACTATTATCATGTCTCATCACTACACTAGTTTCTATGTTTTGTAGCTTCCTGGCCAAGGTGCCATACACCTTTGATGGATTTGCAGTCTTTTTTATAGGATTTTTGAAGGGCATAGCACAAGGGAGAGAGACTCGTTTTTTTTTTTTTTTTCAATTAGAGATGTAGCATAGTAGGAACTACCTCAGGTTCATGAATCTGTCTTAATGAAATACTAATGCCTTCCCTCATATTGTATCCATAATTTTCTACCATTCTTTTTCTGTACCTGTTATTTAATACATTTTTTTTAACAATGCTTGAAAATCATTGTAATTTAAATACTATTCGGTTATGAAAGTTTCATTTTAGACATTCATTATGATCCCGTTAGGTGGGAGCTTGGTATCCATGAAATTTTCCTCAGTAGTTTTTGTTCTGTGTAAAATTGGCTAGGTGCTTTTATTCATTTACTTGTTTTATCGTCAACATCAAACAAGTTAACCGTGAACCTTCCATGGTGGAAAATATTGAAAATTTTGGAAGATTTCTGCGTTTACGTGTTGCAACATCTGTTGTTTATTTGACTTTGTTCGTGCTCCATTACGAGGAAATTTACTTAAATCAACTCCAAATTCTTTGAAATATTAAATACTTGGATCATATTTTCATTGGTTATTTAAAATTAAAGAAGAAATAAGCATTTGACCCAAGTCACGGTCAATACATGGTGTGACGTTTTTCGTGCCAATTACTTATTTTAATAAACCAGAACATAGTATAATTTGTTCAAGTATCTTAACTGTATTTTACGTTTTAAGTCAATATTACGCGAGTTCAATTATAATGTTTCATTAATGTGATGATTCTTTTACACTCTCAATGTATAAGAAATTATCTGTAATAATTATTTAAAAATAATTTTTAAGTGGCTCTCTGTGTAAGATATACATGGAAAACAGAGGTAAAATATTTGTTTCCTCAGCATCGAAAACAGAGGTTGATTCCTGATCCACATCGTGTTACTAAGTCAATGTTAAGTTTCAAAGAAAGACTATGGACCATTGTTTTGTTGTTTCACTTATGTCATGTTATTCATCATCTTCTATACTTTTTTCTGCACACACAAACAAATATATTTAAATCTTAAGATACACTCATGGGCGGATTTTAATGGGGGCAGGGAGGTGCCCGCCCCCCCCCCCCCCCCCCCCTCCCCTTTTTTTTTTAAATTTATAATATATAAATAAATATATATATATATATATATATATATATATATATATAATTTATTAAATTGTAGTAGTATACTTTAAATATTGATAAAAATTAAATTGTGTATTTTTCCATTTATTTTATAAAGTAGTTAATAGATAATAAAATAAAATTAAATATAATAAAGAATAAAAATATTTAGGCTTAATTTTTTTGTTCCTTTTTTGTCAAAAAATGATCCTATAATAATGTTAATTACACCAACAAAGTAAACCATATATTAAGAGTTTCTATTTTAATAAAAAAAGTCATTAATCTGTTTTAAAAAATTTAATGAAATTTATCGTAAAAGATCAAATTGTATCAATTTTTCAATAATTGGGACCAAATTAAAACTAAAAAAACTGGAGGATCAATTTAACATTTTTAAACCAAAACATGAATCAAAAGAGTAATTAAACCAAATATTTTTTTAAGATAATTTTTATTTTCTTTCTTATTATCTTTTTAGTTCTTCACAAATTGTAATAATTTCTCACTCTAATATTATAATCATTTCTTACTCTCATATGTTTTCTTTCTGTTCTTGAAGAAAAAAAAAAGTTAGAAACAACCTCATTATTTTTGCTCTCATTTCTCATTTATCACATCCTTTTCTTGTTTCTTGTCTCAATAACGAAAAATATTATTTTTTATCTCATGAGCTCTTTTTGGTATATTCATTTTTTTTATGAATATAGAAGAAAAATAAATAATGTATTATGTGTTTTTTCATAACCGATTTTTAATTATGACTTGATTATAGTATATTTTTATTTTAATAAGTATGTGTCTCAATTATAAAAAAATACTATGATAAATTATTTTTTATTGTTATTTACAAAAGAAAAGTATATTGATAAAAATAAAAGAATAAATTCATTTTTTAAAAGTGATAAAAAAGAAACTATTAATGAAAAGAAGATAAACTCTATCTCTTCACATATTTTGAAGCATTAGACTAATTATCAATTCAGTTAGAGAATTCATTTCTTAAAACATTATACTAATGATCAAATCTAATAATCTCAAAATTATATTACTTTAGTCCCTCCAACATTTTTTGTCAAGATCCGCCACTGATACACCGACACATACTTTAACATAAAATAAGCATATAATAATCTACACGCCGTGTAATTTAAGTTGCAGATGAAAAAAAAGATGCAAAGAAGAGAACCACTGCAAGACCATATTGCTTGAAAAACGCTGAATTTCACGTGGAAACTTCGAAACTCTGAAAACATAGAGAAGATGAAGAAAGAGATTATGGACATATAAACAGTGAAGGGAAGAAGAGGGTCTTTGTCGTTGTCCTTCATTTCCGTGAAACATGATTCAACAAATATTTGTCCTCAAGAAGGTGAGAAAACTAGGTGCCATCAATCATTGCTATTATCATCTTTCTTCTTTTTTTTTCTTTTTTATACTTTGTCTTGAATCATAATCACATTAGCTTACAATATCAGTGTGACATGTGTAACTGCATCATTTTTCAGGACTCCATGGACATTAAAGCTACTAAGAATTTTCCAGCAACATTGAGGTTGGTAGTTTTAGTCATGGCTGCAACATGTGGACTATACATTTGCTCAGTTAATTTAGAGAAACCAACAAGGGTTCGTGTAAATACCAAGTTGTTGGAACAGAAAGTCATCAACCATTCATGTCATACTTCTAGTGTAGAAGAATGGGAAGAACCCTACTTGCACTACCCACAACCCAAAACATACAACAGGTATATTTTAATTTAGTTATATAAATTCGTGCATATATCGGAAGATTTTTTTTCCGTAAATAAGTTGCTGCTTAATGATTATATATATAAAAATATAGTTTGAGGAAGAACAAGTTTTCAATTTGCCTCAGATATTTGTTATGTGGGTTTGATTATTTAGCTGTATAGAATGAATGATTGGTGGATGAACAGGGAAGAGTGTGCATGCAATCCTGTGAGATTTTTTTGCATATTGACAATGCAAAGATCAGGGAGTGGATGGTTTGAGACTTTGTTGAACAGTCATATGAATGTGAGTTCCAATGGGGAGATATTTGTTGTGGCCAAAAGAAGGGAAAATGTAACTTCAATTTTGAAGACAATGGATGAAGTGTTCAATCTTGATTGGTTCAGTGGTGCTTCCAAGAATGAGTGTTCTGCGGCTGTGGGCTTCAAGTGGATGCTTAATCAGGTAACTGAAGAGAGTTTCAATCTCATTGGATTTGGGTTGGTGATGATGATGATGATGTTGTTGCTTAAAGAGTAGATGCATATATTTTTGCAGGGTTTAATGGATCATCATGAGGAGATAGTGGAGTACTTTGAAAGGAGAGGAGTTTCTACAATATTCCTTTTCAGAAGGAATTTGCTTCGCAGAATGGTATCTGTTCTTGCCAATTCCTATGACAAAATTGCAAAGCCACTGAATGGAACCCATAAGTCTCATGTACACTCCAAAGAAGAGGTCTTTCAAAATCTCTCTGTTGCCATTTCTTTTTTGTGTTTGGATAAGACTATTGTATGCATTGATCATTGATCGCATTACTTAATTTACTTTCCAAAGTTATTGTGAGTTTAGACCCAAATGCAGAGGTTTTGGTTGAGAAGTATCTTTTACGTTAAAAAAATGAAGACTGGACATGTGCATTGATTGCAAATGTGAAGAAATGGTTGAATAGTTTTTTGTTGGCAGGCTGGAATTCTGGCGAAATACAGGCCATGGATCAATTCCACGTTGCTGATGACAGAGATAAAGCAAACAGAGGAGACAGTTGCAAAAGCTCTTCAATACTTTAAGAACACTCACCACATTGTTCTCCACTATGAGGATCTTGTTAAAAATGCAACGGTAAGTGTGAACCATGTGTTGTGCCTGCACCATCATAGAATTTTATATTATATTTTGATTATGTAATTATCATAAACTATCTATTAATTAAAAAAGTTTGGATTTTGAGTTGGTAATTCAATGTTGGATTTGGTTTTGGATGTCCAGAAGGTGAAAGATGTTCAAGAATTTCTGGGATTGCCGTTGAGAGATATGCACAGCAGGCAGGTGAAGATTCATACTGGTCCATTATGGAAGCAAATTGGAAACTGGGAAGAAGTGCGGAAAACGCTGAGAGGCACACCATATCAGAATTTTCTCTTCCCAGACTAATCAAATATATGATAGCTGATTTTGACACTAAAATACAAAATTCTTTGACTGGCAATTGGATTACTTTTCGTTCACCAGAGCCACCACTTGGAAACTTTAACCACAGTGCGGAGGAAGATTCAAATTAGCTTCTTGTATCTGAAGTTGATATTTTATGCAAGAAAAATGCAAACATAAGTGACAGAGTGAAAGCCTTTGCATGTGAAATGAATTTCTTCTCTCTCCTCTCGGTCACACATGAAATTAGTAATTACAATCTCAAATCAACTATAAAAAAGAAAAAAGAATATTCTGTCAACACATCATTTTCACCAAGACTGACGAAAACAGTTAGTTGATATCAATAAATCGAAACAAAACTCTTGTGTCTAACACCACAGCTATTGCTGAGGTCTATTAAGTTGTGCCTTTGAGCAATCCCAGTCGCTAATTCATATTTCCAATTACAAAGTAATCACAAAATAATCTTTTAAAGTTCTTATACTTTTCAAAAGAAATATTATTAGAATATACCTTTCTAGAATACCGTTTAAACCTTCTCGTAAAGCTTTAAATTTTACTTTTGAGGAAAAATAATACATAATAAAACACATTTTAAATTGTTTCATAAACATTCCATAGTAACAAATTTTAGTATAATATGGAAATGACTAAAAATCAATTTCCGATTAATACATTATTTTTAAAATACTTCCAAAACATAATTTAAAATCAGTTGACTCCAGTATTTCAGAAACTCGAATCTACAAAATTTCACTCATACTAATTTTAACATTAATTCAGCTTTACCTAATATGAGTCTTATTTTCCACATTTAGACATTTGAAGACGTTTAATTTACCAACTTAGATGGAATTAAAGATTACCACGTGGGACGCTCAGCGGCACCCTCGTCAGCGACTGCAATAAAGACCAATAGAGGTATTGAAGTATCGGCCCACCTAACTTTGCAGTAATAGACAAATATGCAGACACTACCATTCTTTTTTCTTTCTTTCATTACTTCAAATTGCTTCCTAAATAATGTTACAAATAGGATAACCAAATCAACAAATCATATTATTGAACTGGCCCGTTAAATGCAGTATCACAGTCAATGTTTTCAGTCCGATGAATAACGAAATGGTCAACAATTCTGACCGTCTGTACTGGATCCTGGTGGGCGGTGACTGCCCTCCATTTGCTGGGAAACCTTCTAAAATGACTCAACTCTTGTGGATGTTTCGCCTCTCCGTCCCAATCCGGATCAAGCTTCCACTCCTTTGGAACCTACACATTCAAAATGATAGCACTGAATAAGAAACAGAAAAAATTAATCAAATCCCAGCACCACAGCCAAACATTATACATATGAAATTCAATTTCTTTCTTCTCAAAACGCCCAAACATAGTTGCAGTCATCATATCTAAGCAGATCATTGAGTAGTTGGGCACTTGAAGCTTTCATCATTAATTTCGAAGAAAGAACAGTTGCTATGCATGTCTCTTTTTTACTAGAAATATGCTCAACTTTTCACTACACAAAGGAAGTTATTTAACATATGCATACTCAATTTTCTTAAATTTATTAATAATATTATTATTGAGACGTTCTCCGGCAGAAGAGAAGGGGTGTAAAAGATTGAGCCAAAAGTAAAGAGTTACCGAAGAATAGTTGAATAAGTGATGACTTCCTACCTTATCAACAGCCAGAGTATAAACTTCAAGATCACCATCATAATTGATGTGAAATCGAGTGAATGATTTGTAATTAGCTATTCGAAGGGACGAAAAGGCTTCATCAAAGTGTAAGTGAAGCCAGTTGATGCAAATGTATAGGTAGCTCCCAAACACCAAGGAAACAACAGGGGTCGAAAAGACCCAAAAATAAAGGAAGACAGAAGCGTAATATATTACAGCACCCCCCCGGGAAAGAGATTCTAATCCGTTCTTGCAAATATTGCTCCGAGAGACTGCCATGACCTGAGAAAATAATCTCTACGTGACAGGGTCCGTTTCAAGAAAAGTCAAAAATAAAATAATACAGAGAATTTTCTCACCTCTGGCACATCAAAAGCAGACATTAAATACTTGATACATGCCGGATAAAGTCCAAATGTCCATTGTTCAATTCGAGCTCTGAGTCCAGTTGGATCGGGGAAGTGCTCACTTTCCACTGATCTATACCACTGATATAAAGTGTGATAGCCTGAATTACACGCCAAAAGAATAACTCAGACATTATAACCCAAATATCATCACCATCACACAGACACAAGTTACAAAGAATTGAAATATTTTTCCATAATATATTTGTGATGAGCAATAGCAGATAGTCACACAGGATCCTGACCAAAACTCAGTAAATAAAGAGCTTTATCAATACCACCAGATCTATGGTCCAGCAGTTAGTTACAGACCTATTGAATCTAGCTCCCAGCATTGAAATATAAGCAATGAAACATGCCCTTATGGATATGTCAATATGAGGTGAATTACAAAATTGAAATTTTGTGAAACTAAAAGAATCTACAGTAATTAAGCTAAAATAAACAACTTGAGTGTAACAAGTTAACCAACTTTATATCATCATATAGAAAAACCAAACCTGAAGTTGCCAGCAAGTCATGCTGGATGCATATTTCAACGCCTATTTCAAGAAGCAACATAAGAATTAGTGCCGCAGCCAGGTGAGCAGAAACATGCAGAACTCCAATTATTGCTCGTTTCTTCCGTGTCAGTTTGGGTGGAACAAAAGAAAATGCCGCAAATAGTAACAGTATAAGTCCCCCTAGTGACACACACGAGTGCTGCAGAATATAAATAAATCCATTCCACACAGTACCAAGGAAACTCTTTATGTGGCCAGAAAATGTATCATCTTGGAGGATGTGATTCAGCTCACACTAGAAAACAAGTACAGAAAACAATCGTGTCTTTAGCATATAATAACCGATGACTGTACCTTAACAGATAAGCAAAATGCTAATCTCTAATTACTCTATGGGCCAAAGGGAAAAAGCAAGAATTAACATCTCAAAATTATAATTGGACATCAAAATGAAAGCATAAAAATAAAACTATAAATAAAAAGATATGGGGGAACTCACTTGTGGAAACATTGAAAAGACTAGCACAAAATATATAATGCCACCAATAAAATCAAATTGCCAGTTCTTCTTTCGAAATTTAAGAATATTTCCCAATGCAATCTGCATCAAATATAAAAATATATATATATATAATGAAATATATATATAAACAAGGATATGACTACAAGTTAGTTATTAACATTCTACATACCCTGCTCGAATCTTCAAAGGAAGGATATGCAGCTTTGCACTCATAGGTGACACCGTGAAGCTTGTTAAATTTACTGAAAACATGGGTAGGATGTAGAAATGCTCCACCACAACCATTGACGAGAAGATGATGTACATGTACAGGCCCATTTGACTTTACATGAGAATGACGCATGTAATGATGCAAGTCCCCAGCCATTCGAAGCTTACATCTTCCTTTTAAATAATCACAAATCAAATGTGAAATATTCTTTCCAGTAACATCATTCCAATACCAGTCAGTGATCCAATTAGGTTCATGAGTTATAAGAATCACAGAGTCATCCTCTCGAACCTAGACAAAAAAATGGTCACAGTAGATGTTGTGATCAATCAGATTGATTGCTGCAATTACTTCAATAGTCTAAAGACAAACCGTGAATCGAAAGAACAAAAACACCGTCAACAACGGCCAAAGACAGAGTTACAGTGATCCAATTAGATGTGAAATATTCTTTCCAGTAACATCATTCCAATACCAATTGATGATCAAATTAGGTTCACGGGTTAACAATGATCCCAGAGTCATCATCCTCTCGAACCATGATAAAAAAGATGGTCTCAATAGATGTGGTGGTCAATAATCAGATTGATAACTGACATTTACTTTAATAGTCTAAAGGCAAACAGTATGTTAACAAAAAAATCACGTGGCCATGAAAAACACTCGGAGACACAGCTAAAATATAACAAGATTTCAGAAAATACAGTTCAACGAATGAGTGTAACAGTCTGGGTGTTAAAGTTTAGTGTTAGGTTCAAGCTATTTTGAAGAAACCCGATTACTTTAACAAATTCCTTGAGAGCTTTTGCAAAATGAGATTATTTCCCATTTCCCCATAAAAGCATTACTGCACAGTTACTTAGATAAAAACATGGGAACAAAAGCATTAATGATGTAACTTCACAATTTCATAGAAATGAAGAGACAATAGATAACAGGCAGGATATTTACTTTCTTCGTTATCAATTCTGAAAAGAACTTGAATTGGTACACATCAATATCACCATGAAGAGCTAGATCGAGCCCAAAAACCCACCACCGTTTAGGGAGTTGCAAAGCAAAATAACTCTTCTTCTGGGGCATGAGCCATCCACCTAACCAATTTCTATGACATATATACCTCATGAAGGTCTGGAGTCCATCAAACCAGTCTGAGAAGAAAACAATTTTATCATTTATTAACCGCATTGGCATTAGGAAAAAGTGAGATGACGAAAAATAACAAATACAAATATCTCCTTGAAAAATAATAGATACTAAAAAAAGAAAAATATCTCCTTGAAAAATAACGCATGTAATTTGATAAGGCCCAATGCAGGAGCTAAAACTAACCATGGTTTCCAGGAATAACAAAACACTGAGGTCCATTGTACTGTTTTAATGGAGCTCCATAGGGTACCTCCGGCTTGTTCACAGCTATCTGCTCTGCTTTATACCAAGGAGGAGGTTGAAGAGCATACTCGAAAGGAACAAAAAGACGCCTCTCATATGTGAATGCTGATGGATTTGGATACCTACAACAGAAAAAAAAAAAAAAAATTAAATCAAGGAAATATAGATATAGAACATTGAGATTGCTAGTTACAACTTTAAATGATACTACAAAGAAAAAAAAAACAGTTTTTATCTAAGATGACCTTTCAAACATATTTGGGAAATCTATCTAAATATTATTTAAGCCCCACAAGTATGGGTTATAAATGAGTTAAATTATGCATGAATTATTCAATTTCACCTTTTTAAATGCATAATCAAGCTCATTTAACAAAGCTAAAACAAACAACCCAAGCTTAAAGTTATGTTCCATTAAATGAACCAGCTTAAACTTTGCATAATTGACATTAACAGCCCATGATTGCGATGTTATTTATTTCATTTACCAGAAAAAAGAAAATATTATTGTATCATACGTATCATTTTCATCAAGATTGATATTTTAGGGGTATCCATAAACTAGAAAAATTATCATTGTCATCATTAAAAGTTTCATTCCAGTCTCAAGTCATCTTTTTTTTAATCCCTCTAAAAAATTTGAAATAGCTATTTTTGGTTCTTATAAAATGAGTAAATGTTGGGTTTAGTTTACGTAAAGCATTTTTATAATTCTAAACTTCGATACATTTTGCCTTCAATTTGTACACCATTACTTAATTAAAAAGTAGTTGCCGGGTAATATAAATGGAACATGATATCGCATCTGGTTGGTAGCCCTCGGCAAAAATGTAACGAAATGAAGTAAAGACTTGGAATTTCAATTTTCATGATTTAACTTCAGACCTTGGTATCCAAAATTCTCAATCAAGAACCATGGCATAAATGGTGTCAATGGTGTCAACTTATCATTCCAAAGAAACTAAGAAATCATAATTGACCAAATTATGTGATAATAACCACAATTTACAATAATGAGTGCAGCCAACTTACGCAAGATCACCCCCAATAAGTAGCAAGTCTCCACGTGGTAAGGTAAGCTCAGCATCATCTTTCAGTGTTCGAATGAAAGGCTTGGCAAGTAGTCGTGCAACAGCATAAGATGAGTTCCCACCATCACCAGTATCAGCCATAAAGTCAAACCAAAAATCTTCCTTCTCACTAAAATGATCATATAGAAGGTCATGGTGTTGATTTCCATCACTAACCCTACTCATTGCTGCCTGTCAATGAAAATAGACTCATTACTAGTGACATACAAGCAAAATGAAATTCCAGCAACAAGACTAAGGATGAACATAAGCAAACTTCTTCATATCATAGGAGAATAGTTGACTAATTTAGGTCTAATGCTTGTAAGTTAGTAATTACCATTTACTTAGTTTTGCCAATAAAATTGTTACCTGCATCATGCGCATGTCAAAACGCCCAACGAAGACAGTCACTGATACGAGGAGATCGAAAACAGTTTTGAATAAATCAGCAGATGTTCTGCATCATTTAGCAAGTGTAACCACACATTCAAAACAACCTTCAACACCCCCTTTGCAAGAAATAAAATTAAAAAAATAACTAGAGTAAAGGTATTTTACAAATACGTACATACCCAGAGTACCAAGGAACCATGTCTAAAAAGTCAGGCTTCATTTGCTTCTTCTTCAACTTCTCGTATTCTTTAACAGATAATGGGTGAGTAAGAGCCCACCTGACGATTTTTCAGACATATAAACGAATAAATTAAGAAAAACAATGGGGGAAAACAGTTGATACTCAATAAATGTAATTTGAAAATATGATACCAGCTATTATACTTTCAGTCTTATGGCACTGTTGCACCAAGTCTCATGGCCCCTTTGCACATTTATTTGTGCAGGGAAATATAAATATGATCTAGAATATAACAGCATTACAAAAATAAAATAACTAAATTACCAAAACAGACTAGTACATAAGAAAACTTAACTTGTGTTTTTTTGTTCTGAAAAATATGTTTGGATGGCTGAATAGAAGAAAAAATAATGTTTGCTAAAATGAAAAAACATACAAGAAACAGATGAAAATTTTCAATGCCAAGAATAAAAACTGAGTAATTTCCATTGAAATTTAAGATCAGAAAAAAACATATACTTTGAACAATTTAAAACATCAAACGTACTACAAGTAGGAAGATAAGAAAGTTTAGCACATCATAAAATCAACTCACCCTGTTGACCTCTCCACCACATAATTTGCAATGTAAAGGCCAATAAATGTAGCCCAAAGTGAGTAAATGGGAGAAATTTCATCTGATGAACCATGACACGATCCATTGCAAGCTATCTAATACATAAAAATAATTTTGGCATCATAACTTTTGTGTGTATACACACATACATACATATATATATATATATATATATATATATATATATATATATTAAGACTGCAGACTTTATAATCAAATAATTGTTATTATAAGTACCTCGCCATAAATAACCCATTTTGACAAGAGAGGATAATCACTCGCAGAACCAACTGGAGCAAACCAAGATGAGCAAACCTGGTCTTTCAATTCATTCATCCGAAGAAACTTTGCAAGCCAGGTGTTCCCATCCCCTTTCTTCCAGAAAGAAAACCAGTTAGAATTTTTTCGGTCAAGTGTTCTCTCTCTTTGCATGGCACGGTTACCACAATGACTGTAAAATACACAGCATGCCACGCTAAGTACCTATTATTCATTAAAAGAAACAGCATCAGAACAATATTGCAACTTCAAAGGGCACAAGCAATCATCTCCAAAAACTTACTGCACAGTTTTGGAGAATCGTCAAGATCTCTGGTCTCTTTCCGGCTACACGTGAAACAAGGCCAATATACCATAGGCCAAGAAATATAATGTGGAAGACAAGAAGAAACAAGATGGAAGAGAGATATATGGTCAAAAACAAAGATAGGTTCATCCTCATATCCACTCCCATTGACTGAAAGCTAGGAAGATGATACACAGCTGCCACTAAAATCCAAGCAATGTACCTGCACAAATGGATGCCTAATTATTTCTAATTTTATAAAATGTTTCATAAAGATACACAATGGCATATACACATAAATGGCAACACATTCACCAAAGAAACTCACCATCGACTGAAATTTGAATAGCTCGGTTTGAAAGTCTTGTGTATAAATGGTGATGAAAAGAAATAAAAGAACCCAAACAGGCAGGCATACATAGACCACCATTTAACATTGTTGTCTAATTTTTCTACAAGAGTATGTATATTGTCAGATGAGATGAAAAAGAGGCAACCGATAACAACAGCTATTACAGCATGACGGGAATGCTCGTGAGGGTATGGATAAGTGTGGGTTAGAATAGTTCTAACCCTCTCCATTTTCAACGTATCAAGAATACGAGCAGACTGCTTGCTAGAGCCCATTCCTATTAAATTTTAAAAAATTATCTAATATTATGTATCAAATTTCTAGCAATGAAGTTCACTTTCGGAGCTCCAGAAAACCATAGAGAGCAGCACGAACAGAATCCTGCACCAAAAGTTCAGAAAAAAAAAAGGCAGTAATATCAGTATTTGTTGCAAAAGGGTAACCACATCATCGACATCAAGAGGAACAATAAAGCCATTCAATAAGCAATTAAACGTTCATTCCAGTAATGGCATAACGAGCAAGCATAAGAGGCTGAACAAAAGCAATAAAAACTTAGTGAAAAAACAAAAAGCAAAAACTGAAAATTGTCGTTTTCTTGTTTCAACAACAAATCAATCAATTCACGTTCACCACCATGACAAACTCTGCCTCACGTCTTCGCCACCCATCCTTCTTCTTTACCCTTCCTTCATTTTTCCTAATAATAATTCATTTGAATTCTATCGCACTTCCATATTCAAACATTCTCACACGTGCATGAACTTCACGCTTCTCATATGATCTCAGCACATGCGCAGAACCCTAACCGAAGTCATCAATATCAAATCAACAACACGAACCGGCAAAACGCAAAGTAAGAGTTACGAAAACCACGAAATCAACCTTATCAAGCAGTTAACTGAACTTCTCCGAATAGTTTATATATAGTTCAATGAATCAAATTAGGAAAGAGAGAACGAAGCCCTAATCTCAATCTCTCTCTGTTTTTTCTTTCTTCTTTCTTATTCTCTCCGTTATCGTTTTCCTTATCGTACAATATTGCGGCAAAGCAGCCAAATAAAGCAACACAACATATAACAGAATATTCAAACCACAAATATACGACGCGAAGCAAAAGCTAATCGAGGAAAAGCAACAATTAACGAAACCGTTGGAAGAGAAGTTGCAGAGATAATCAATTGCAAGCGACGTTCCCAATGTTTGAACGACGAAAAATCATTAGAGAGAGAGAGAGAGAAGAGGTACCTTGAATGGCGAGAGAGAGCGAAATGGAAAAAGGATCACAGGAGAAGAGCGTGCAACAGAAAGAAATGAAAGAGAAGAAAACTTAACAGGGGCGTCTATCTATCTATCTCTATCTCTCTATCTTTCTCTGTTTCTCACTCAGACCCACTTGGCATCTGAGAATGTCTGCGAGGAACATCGCAACGGCATATTCTCTTAAAAACCGTTAATTGCACGTTGACCCCAAACACGCCGCGAAACCAAGCTACTTTTTAATTTTACACATTGGACACGCCAACCGCGATTATTTCTTATTTTAATAACTTTCATTTATTTGGGATAAGATGGGAAGTACAATATAACACATTGTTTGGCTTCGCTTTCCCAAAATCAATCACACTTTCCATTCAAATCTTGTTCAAACTTTCTGCGGCTTCGTTCCGCGTCTCTCTCGCAAAGTCACAACTTACGTATTGCGTTTTCCTTCTTCCATCACCACCGTCCTATTAATTCATTCGCTGAAAATAAAGTGTAAAGCTTTCTGCAACTTGTAGGACGTTAACATTCTCTATTTGGGCCTTTCAGCCCAAATCTTGTATTAGAAGGCCCGAATTATCAACCCATATGCACATTTGTTTATCTCATACTTATATTTCAACAATTTCTTTTTCACCTTCATATATACTTTAACTGTTATGCTATCAAGGGAAAGTGAATATCCTCAAATCACTTTTATCATACTTATTTATACAAAATTTTATTTTAACTATTATTAACTGTAACAAGAATAGATTATACAAACGATTCATTATTAAAATTAAAATAATTCAATTTTTGCAATTATTCAAAGCACACCCATAGTCTATATATACCAACTTTCACTTTACAACTTATATATTAAAATAAGGAATTTTATCACGTCTTAGTCTTTATGTCTTCATTTTTTGTGATAGTTTTTCACATCACCTGACAAAAAAATATAGAATAAAATATAAAGATTAAAACAAAAGGCTAAATCGGGTAAAGAGAATTAATAGTTAATCAACAACAAAAAAATAATAAATGTAAAATAGAATGCCCAAACAGAGCCCATATCCTTTATTTTGATTTTGTCCTGGGCCAAGTCCAAGCCCAGATAGGTAGATCCAGAAACGAGAAAACTGACGGAGGTTCAATTAACAAAAGTAACATAACTTAAAATATAAAATATTTTAATTATAATGTTTTCTAAATATTATTGAAAATGGTTATTACCAATAAATTAATGAAATATGTAACATAAAAAAAGCTGATTAATTCCAAATTAAAGAAACAAAATCTTTAATCAAATCAAACCAAATCAAAACTCATAATCCTTAAGTTCAACCAACAAAACCAAAGCTCTTGAATGGCAAAATACAGAGATAAATACATAAATCATTCTTTCTCTTCCATGTTAATAACATTGGACACAACTTTCCCTGAACTTTCATTCAACACATTTTGACAATAAGTATCCGAAATTGAAACGAAATAATAAATTGAAACAATACAATAGTATGATCAAAGTCAAATAATTACCCTGAAGAACAAATTCATTTTTCTAACTATAAGTGAAGATAATTGCTTTCACAAGACAAAAGTCAATTCTTATATTTGTTAAGTATTTGAGACTCAATGCTAAATGAAGATTCAAATCTCAAAATATTATTAAAATGCTTAACATGTCTTTAACCATTAAAGATAAATTAGAAAATTTTTGACTATTATTTTTTTCACCATCGTAAAATATTTTGGTGCTCCAAATATTTGGTAATATTTTTTTTTCAAATATTTGATAATAAATTTTAAAAAAATATGAGAAGAGAAGGGGTGATATTTGTTCACACTCAACTGAGTGGACTTATATATGAACGAGTTACTAATATATATGATTTGAATTTAACATTATTAAAAGAATCGTAATTCAAATATACCAGCAAATCAACCCTCAAATTGTAAAGTGTAATCACAACTTTAATATTATTTGATTTGTTTTCTTAATAAAAAAAAAAAGCAGAAAACCTTAAATGAAAATTCCTTAAACCCTTCTAAGATTATTACAAAACTAATATCACAAAAACTAAAATCATGATATTGTTAAACTATTTTTCACTTTGTTACTTCTAAGTTCATTAAAATACAATCTCAATATTCTAATTGTTTTGTAAAACTATTTTTTATGTAACAATTTTAATTCTTAATATAAATTTCAAAATTATACTTTATAGTTTTAACTCATTTTATATTATATTATATTTTTTTAAAAATCCTTTAAATCATTTATGATCAATAATAATAATAATATAAAACTTAAAGTTTTTCTTTTATCTTTTATTCATTTTATTTTACAAATTAAACCATTATAGTATTAACAAATTTTATTCTTAACTATATTACAAAAACATAAAATAGGCTAAAAATTATTAATTATTATACCAATTTAGATATTAATTTACAAAATTAAAAGTTTTTTTTATTAAAATCAATATAATATTTAGTCACTATTAACCGATATAATATTTTCTCCAAATTCGATTATCTTTATTTTCCAATATATA
>Ga0214543_1001835_pt1 | contig 41681 bp, 13 predicted proteins | sample CNSS2metaG_FD_160094 | JGI IMG/M metagenome (GOLD analysis project Ga0214543, IMG submission 160094) | Root nodule microbial communities from cowpea collected in UCLA plant growth center, Los Angeles, California, USA - CNSS2 | ecosystem: Host-associated > Plants > Roots > Nodule | place: USA...
TATATATATATATATATAACTTATTCTATAAAAATATCCCATTAACTTTCACGTACTCATGAGCTATTAATTAATTTATTAATCAATATAATTATGACAATAAATGAATTATTAAATGTTTGAGAAAATATAAGAAAACGTATCTTCTTTACGTGGTGGAAAGTTTAAACAAACCTGTTGAAACGGCTACCCATTGTTTCAATGTAACGGTACCGTTTGTTTCACGAATTTTTAGCATTATGCCCAATTCAATGAAATTCAAAACCTGATCTACGCAATAAATATCACATTGATTTCTTGCACATAAACGTTAAAGTTAATTAATAAATAATTTCACTAAGAGCCATGTTACGCATAAATTCATTGAATACACTATTAATGAATAATTTAAATTTGCATTAATATTCCAGCTGCTATGCCAGACAAAGTATAGTTGTAATGAATATTAAAATTTCACCATAAATTTCTTCTAAATATTAAGGATGAGTATTTGGGATTTATTCCCGGTTTGTTAGAAAAATGTTAAGTATATTTTAGTGCTTTTGAAGTAAAATTAAATTTTTTTTTTTCTGAAATTTTGATTTTTTTTTAAATTTTATAGTATTTTTAATTCAATTATATTATATTCGTGTCAAGTATGTTTTATAGAATGATTTGAGTTATTTAAACAATTTAACACAAATTTCTTCTTTAATATTTACTAAAAAATATATTTGACACATCATATACACTTAACATAATTAAATTAGAAAAAACTATATTCATTAACTTTTAAAATTTAAAAACTAAAATATATTAGAATTTTGAAAAACAACAAATTCCAATATGACATCAAAATCAGAACTAAAAACATCGGTCTAAACCCTAAATCACCATTAATAATAAAAATAAGAATAATAAACCTCTATTTTTATAAGATTATCAACAGATTAAAATATATAACCCACATTTTAGATTTTTTTTATCCATATTTTTAATTTATATCAGTTGATACACAAATTTGGAGTTACAGCCAAATGTGAACAGATCAATCATTGAAATATTGTAACATCATTATTTTCGTTTCTCTAGGTCTATGATCAACGCAAATAACATTATTTCAAATAATTACTTCCAAAATAAGATTGTCATCTTTTTATTAAAATTCAGATCAAAAGAAAATTCACTTATTGCATTAGGGTGTCAACACAGTAGATATGGTTTGGATAGTAGTTTCCTCGTATCCTATTCATTGGATAAATATTGACTTCATATACATCTCCATATTCATGCAAGTATTCGTTACCCGCATGATTTTTTAATATCCACGAGTATCCACTAATATTTACAAAAAAAATAATATTTAACAACATATTGTAACCATAAATTCAAATAAAATATAATAAAAATCATTTATAAATTTCAAACAAAGTCCAAATAACTCATTTAAATAATGTTAAATGTCAGTTTTCAAAGAAATGGAGATTTATTAAAATCAATAGATAAAAAATAACTCATTCAAAATCAATGTGTTAATACTTTAATCATGTTTTTTTTTTTAATTTAAATTATAGTATAATGAGTACGGGTATCATGGGTGAAGGGCGACTCAAGAGTTTGGAAAGCCTAAAACAAACTTAAAACATGAGACTTTTTATTTAAAATTTATTTTTTTAGTTTTTTTAATGCAAAATTATTTATTAAATTGTCATAATTAATTTCATTTAACATTTGTTTTTCGACAGATAATAAGGCTAACTCATGGTTCACACTAGAATACATAATTCTCATTATTCTATAAATTATATATATATATATATATATATATATATATATATATATATATATTCCGAAAAGAATATAATCTTTTTATATAGTTAAGAATGTCAATCGATATATCATTGTCCAAACCTATAATTTCTCTTAAGATATTTAATTATGAAAATAAATCAAATCCATCATTATACAACAAATTATATTTTTTTTAAGATTTTTCAAGGTTTAAATATTGTTCTTTAAAAAATATACAATCTAATGACTTTAATTTTTTAACACTACGTAAAAAAAAATATCTTCATATATTTTAAATTGTTCAAATATACTATGAAGTCACAAAGAGATATTAAGATAAAAGAAGGAAATATAATTATAAGAGAATAAAAATAACTGATTATTATCTCCTTAGTAAACAAAATTATAATGTACTAAATAAAAATTTTAAATCATTAATTATCATTTTTTAATACCAATCAAAATTAACATACACTAATGATAATTTAATTAAATTTTATTCTCAAAGATAAACTTATAATTATTGTAATAGAGATATATTAGTAATAAAATTTTCTTTTGAGGTCTTTTTTATCTTAAACATAATCTTATAATTAATTTAATTGAGGTATATTAGTATAAAAAATATTTTTTTGAGGTTTTTTTCTTAAAAATAATTTTATAATTAATTAATTAATAAGGAAATATTAATAGTAATTTTTTTAAGCCTTCTTTTGTCAGAGGTATAAAGCAAAGCAAGTGGCTTTACTTGTTTTACCATTGAGTCTGTCTACGGATACTATGATATTCGTACTCGCTCCATTAACATACGGGTATGAAAAATACTCATACTCGTTATCCGTGGGTATTCATTTACAATATTCGTTCTCTATCTTATTCATTGCAACTTTTATCCGTGGATAAGGTACAAATTTTCTTGACATTCCTATCTTGCATTTTGGTGCTTTATAACAATTAAATCAAATTTTAAGACTACCCACACAATCTACTAACCGTGCCCAACTTTCATTTTTTACTATTGTGTATGATGTTTTTTTTTTTAAGAGGAGTTCGTTAAGGAGAAATTATTCTGAGTTAAGTCTAACCCATATGTGAGATATAGACTCATTTAAATTATCCTTTGCTCCTCTTGTGTAAAATACACTATCATCCCAGTAAAATAACTAACAAACAAACATAAAGGTAAATTAACATAATAGAGTAAAAACTTCAATTGTAAAAGTAATTGGCAAAATGTTTAAAATTTCAAAACATTTAAAAAATAAATTTTCTAAAAGTATTCTTTTTTCATTAAAAATAAACAAGTACACTCCTTGAAAAAAAATGAGTCACAAGAACAAATTTAAAAACATATTATGATACTACGGTATTATAGTATCCATACTCAACACATTTCATACTAGAAGAGCAAAATATTTTAACATCTCAATGTCATCTAAAATCCAATTAAGCACATCCTCATCCTCATTATCAAAAAAGGAGAAAAACTAAGAATTATTTCAATCATTAGATTAATATTGGGTTAAATATGTTTTTAGTTCCTAAACTTAGACATAAAATTAGGATTTGTCTCTTTTTCAAACTTTGATACAATTTGGTCCATGAATGAATATAGTCATTTTAATCAAACGACATTAATTTTTTGGACTTCTTAAACAATGTTCTAAACTGACATTTGAGCTGAAACGTGTTAAACGCTGTAAATAATTCAAACTCCAACATGAAACGATCTTGACACGCAAACAAATTTAACACAATTGGATTAAAATAACTATATCCACTCATTTTTAAAATTTAGAGACAAAAATATATCAAAATTTGGGAGTGACAGATTTCAATTTTACGTTCAAGTTTAGGAACTAAAAACATGTTTAACCCATTAATATTTAAATTATATATTATTTGTTATAATTATTTATTTTATATCTAATTAAAAATCAAAATTGTTCTAGTCATCATTTTTATATATTTAAAATGTAAATAAAATTTCAATTATTCTAAATCTTTAAGTTTTAATTAAAATTAACGACACCGCATAATTAAATCATGGAAATGGTAATATAAAAATAATTGAAAAAGTTATTTCTAAATCAAAAAAATTAGAGAATTTTAGTCTAATAGTAATGTTAACTTTATTTGTTATTGAACCCATTCTTATTCATTCTTATAATATAAAGGATAATCGAGTGTATATTGTGCATGAGTATCCTTACTTACCCTTACTTGAATACATAATATAATACATGAATGAAGACAATTAAAATTTACTATATCATATCGTTAATGTTCTTTCCTTAGTTTTTATTATTGACTATAACACTAACTTAATTCCAAAACAGTAAAATATTAATTAAAAAGTTAAATGTTTACTATTTTATAAATAAGATAATGAATGAATTATTATTATTAATTTTAAAATTAATATAAACAATAAATTTTATAATTTTCAAATATTATTTACTTTTTATTTATAAATATTATTCAATTTACTTTTTAATATAAATTTTATCCTGATATGTTCTCTTGTAGTTTTAAAGTGGAATATTATTTATTTTTTTCTTAACATTTTTTTTTAGAAATTAGTGTTGCTCATTCTTATAAAATATATGTAAATTTTAATTAAGTTATAGGTATTTTGTAAATTTAAGTATTTTTAATCGTCTTCCTATCAACATTTTTTTATTGAATGTTTAAAACATTTTTCATTTTCATTTAAGTTTTGTACTATTTTATTTTAATTGTCACCTTTTCTATCAAAGAGTAAGTTGATTAACACTTAAATTAGTTAAAAAAGATGCAAATTGATCATCAAGTTAAAAATAAAAAGACAAAAATTACCATCTGTCATCTCATTGACGACAAAAATAAAATGACAAAGTATTTAGATAGAAATAACAAATATTTTGAATAATCAATAGGACAACATTTTTTAATAATAAACTCAAATTAATAAAGTACTTAGAACTTAATTAAGTAGTTATTTGATAATACTATTACAAAGGAAATAAAATGCAAGTTTATTTATTTCTTTTATTATACATGATAATTTGTTGAGAATTTAGATATGAGTATAAGTTTGATATTTAAGATGAGAAAGCCAATCATTATAAAAAAAGAAAATATTTATAAACTCATTACTTAAGATTTTGTTAATCTCTTGTATGGATTAGTAATATTATAATTGATAATTTGTCTTTAAGAAAAACTCAATCATGTAATGAAAATACAAGTGTAAGTAGAGTATCATATAAAAAACAAAATTTATTATTTTAAGATTTTAAAGTAAAGATGGTATTAATTAATAAATAAAGTTAATATATTTCTCTGTTATATACATGCATACTTAATAGGAAATGAACTTTCAATAAGTGAATTAACTCACTTCTTTCTAGTACTTATGTCATAAATTGTACTAGAAAAAAAATACAAATTAATATAACAAAATCTTCTTACAATAAAAAATTTTCAATTGGAGATTGATATTTTCGATCTCAAAATTAAAAAAATATATATATTGTTATCGACATTAACAACTGAATTAATATATTTTTTTCATGTTATTGGTGACTTATTTATATTCGATGTTAATTTGAATTTTCAACTTACTGACTGAAATTTTCAGTGGCAAAAAACTTATTTTTCTATAACAAAATAATTAGTAAAAGAATGTTTTCACTTGTATAAAAAATTATATGATATAGTCACAGATTTAGTGATCGTTAAATGTAGTTAAACTGTAATGGTGACTAAAATTTGGTTCAAACACCGATTTGATAGTCAAAGACCACCAATTACCGTCGATTATTAAATTCATAGATTATTAGAGTTTTTTTTTTCACCTATGAAAAAATTATTTTTAATAAATAATTTATATTAAAAAATATCGGTTGCTAAAATCAACATTGTTAAATTTTATTTTACTAATTTTAATGGTGAAAACTTGTCCAATTTTTGTTCTAGCTAGAATTAATACATACACATGTATAACAAGTACAATAAAATCCCTAAATAATGATTAATTTTAATGAAAACAATAATTAATTATTATAGTGATCAATTTAAATATCAATTTATAAATTAAAAGTTATTGGTTATTAAAATAGTTTCTAAATTGGTCATTATATATGATGTACAAATACCTAAATACGTCGATATGTTCATCTTGAAAATAATATGATACGATACGTGATATATGCATATTAAAAATATGTAATAATTCTTAAAACATGATAAATATATGATTTTTATTGTGTGAATCCAAATTAAAATCATATGTATCAAAGTTGTCAACATAAAGTTATAAATTATTGTTATCATAAAAATACTACTACTTTATAGACTATATACTTCATTGATCAATCTCAACAAAATATCCTAAAGTATTAAATACGGATACATAATCCAAATTAAAGTATTTGTACATCATAGGTCACTACAATGAATCGGTCTCTAACATTGATTAATTTATATATTAAAATATTGGTAGTTAATGTTAGTGACTAATTTAAAGATTAATTCATTGTAGTGATCAATTTAAAAATTATTTTAAGTACCAATAATATTTTTATTATTTTATTAATAGGAATTTAATTTTAATATATAAACTTTTACATATTTTAGAATGAAGAATTTGATCACTAACCAGCTGTCAAATTTACGTTATACCATTAGTGAACCAATGACAGACAATGGTACCAACTTTAATCACTTATAAATCTTGTCTATCTCAAGACTGAGAAGTGATCAATTGAAAGTGGTAAAGTTCTTGCATGCTCAGAAAAACTAGAGATTTGTGAAACTTGGAACACTTCAAGCTTTCAAAAGAATAGGTTCTTCTTACTCTCTTTACTTTGTGGCTTTGGTTAATTCTTTACCTTTCACCTTCCTTCTATATGACTTGAAAATTTGTGTTTTTTTTTCTATGATATACTAATCATTTTTTCTTGTATTAATTTTTATCCAGGTTGATGTTATCCGACAACATGGGTATGTTTCTTAAACATCCTATTAAAAATCTTAGCTAGAGATTTTGTTTGAATGAAAACCATATATAATTATTTTCTTAATTAATTTTTATTTTCAACTTGTTTTCCAAATTTGTTGTTGATTTCCTTTTATTCTCATTTTGTCCCCTAAATTATATGCAAGTTCTTATTAAACATCAGTTTTCCTAAAAAAAACACTTTTGCGTGGATATATATAATTCTTTGATTATTATTTTTAATTGACTTTTAATCTCTTTATTTTTTATTTTTTGAAAATTATATCTTACTAATCGATTTTGTAAGGTTAATTTACACTTAAAATCTCTTTTCATATAATTTTCTATTTTAGTGGTTTTATCGGATCTATCGTCAGATCTTCCTTTTTTTTTCACGTTTGAGATATTTTGTCCGTAAGGATACGAGTTGGATCCGCCATTGAAGTAAATATCATTTAAAGAGAAATTTTAAAATATCAAGAGTTCCTTTTCTAATTAGATGGATGATTGATCCCTAATTGAGATTTTTTTTATCGTTTCTCCTTAAGAAAGAGCTTAAACACATTCATCACATGTTTGCTTTTTTGTGAAAAAAAAAAAGTACCAAAGAAAAGGGAGGGTTTTTTCAAACAATAAGGAATTTAGGTCAATTGGAGTACATGGGCATAATTAGAATTATATATATATATATATATATATATATATATATATATATATATATATATATATAAGTGAAATATAATTCTAACATTGAATAAACTAATTTTGTGAAATTGAGTTATTTATATATTTATTAGTCATAACTTTCATACATAAAGTCTTTGGGTCCTCATAGATATAATAAAAGATATTAAGTAACTCAGGAAGTTACACGAGTAGATGCACACGCGCTTTACACGAGTAGATGTACGCGCGTGCATATAGGGAGGAGTGCATGTTTTTGTGTACCCATGTGCATGTGTAACTAAATGTTAATTAACATTATTTTCTTTTCTTTTTCTAAAAATAAATAATACTATTTTTTAAATATTTTTATTTATTTTGAATGCACATCAGTAAAGAATGCATCTCTATTTATTGATTGAATTCTAATTAGTAAAACCAAATATTTTTAATGTGAATAAAAAGATAAAATATGAGTATCAAATTTAATAATATTATATATTTGTATTCATCTACATTTTATTGTTTCATTATATTTTTATCCTTGAATTGAGATATCTCATACTTAGCGAGATATGTTAAAGATCTCACATAGAGATCTATCTAATAAAATTGTCGTTGAAATTGAGATCTCGTTGAAAGAGAAAGATATCGAATATATGAAATTATTATTTTTTATATTACATGGATGATTTGATCTATAAGGACCATGATTATTTATATTTTACCATCTTTTTCTAAGAAAGAAGTGAATCATAATCAACTTGTATTTGGGACAACGATTTAAAATCTTAGTTAAAGACCAAATTTATTATCTTGTGTTTTCTTTTCATGAAAAAATGCCTAAGAAACTAGAGGTGGTTCCTTCAAATAATAAGATATTAGATCAATTAGGGAGTATTTGAACATCCTCATCGTGAAAATATATATTAAAGATCAGTCATTGACTAAAGGTACGTCCAAAATAAAAGTATATAAGTAAAAAACTTTACCTTATAAGTTCATCATGAGGTTGAGTTCTAGCTTGATTTATGCATGTACCTGTTAGTCATAACTTTTGTTTATAAAATAACTTTTGGCCCTCATCATTCATAAGTAAAAAATAGTTAACATATGTTGTTATCCTTGAAATTTAACTTTTGCTTTAAATATATATAACTTTTCACTATAATTAGAAATTGTATTAAGATAAATAATGATATATGAACATAGTAAAAAAAAAATTATATTTACCATTTGTCTATCATTTTCATATTTGTTTTCTTTCTTATTAGCATTATAATGTATCTACTTTAACTCATCAATCAAATCGAAGATAAAATACTTTTTTTTTATATTAAAATGACTAAAACTTCAAGAAAAAATTCATATTGAAACTAATGACTAAATAGAATGTACAATAAAAAATCTAACTTCTCAAATGCATGTCTTGATATGGACAGGTTCTAAACACAAACATGTAAAATTTCAAGAAGATGCTGAAAACATGGACAGAAGAAGAAGTAGTAGAATCGTTGCTTTGGAAGAGAAGAAGCAACTTGAAAAAGAGAGAAAAATAGCTATGGCTTTGGAAAAGAAGAACAAATCAATCAACAACGATGCAAAAAACAAAGGAAAAGGAAAAGCAACAAAGGAAATATTAGATGAATTAAGTGACTTCAATAATGAAGAAGGTCCAGCAAAGAAGGCACGCAAGAACAAAGAATTTTGTGAATTAATTTCTTCAATCACGGTGTGTATCTTCTTTTCTTTTTTCTTTTTTTAATTATGTCTTATTAAAACAAAGTATATATATTATAAATTTCATTTATTGAATGAAGATACATATTAGAAGACTATTTGTCTAACTTAAATAACTTTTTTATATATGAAAAAATTTTACAAAATTGAGATATAACATTTCTTGAAAAAAATCTAAGCACATGACAGTTCTACTAGTTATTTTAGATATATAAGGGAAAATGTATCTTGTCAACTTTAATGAAGTTCAATGGAGTTTACAAGGTACATGATGATAATTTGTTAATCCTTATAAACAGAAAATATAAAAGAATATGGAGTTCTTCAATATAATAGTAATAGTACAAATCAAAGTGTTTTTTGCCTTAGCTCTTTAAGTAAACTTTATGAGGGAAATTGAAATTCCAAGTCGTTGACCATGCACATTGTTCTTAAAAAAATAATTTCATCATCCACTTTTTTTCTAATAAATATTATTCAATATATTTGTGATCAATTTTTTTAGTAAATTTGCTAAAGACCAAATTTATGATTACTTTAGTGAAGCATTGATGTTGTTCTTGCAATGTTGTACTTTTTGTCATGACAAACTTGAAGTCTCTGATTTGTGTGTCCAATGAATATTTGATATAACCACTTGCTCTGTATTTTCTCTGTTTATTCACTTTTTTTCTACTCTTTTGCCACATCAAAGTCAATACAGGAAATAGCAAAACAATCACAAAATGCAAGTTCTTCAGGAACAAATGGTATGCTTATAACTAATCTCAGGAAGAAAACAAGTAGAATTGGCATTTGCAACTTTCAAATGTTGTTCTTATTATAATAATTATTGTACTTTTTCACATGCAGACTCATCTTTAAGTGGTGTGCCACTGAAGAACATTCTTCAGAAAATTATCGACTTTCTGCAAAGGTGACAATCATCTTATCATATTTTTAAATATTCATAATTAAATAAAAGATCAGAAATCTAAGTATGAGTTTAAGTTATAAATAAAAAAATTGAATATATATAAGAAAGATGAGTATTGAATCTTCTCGATGATTTTTCTATTATAAATATCTTACTAGAAAATATTTGTATAAATAATTATAAAACTGTAAAAATGTGCAGGAGAGACGTGGATGAACTATTTTCTGAACCAGTTAATCCTAACGTGGTTAGTTGTTTACCTTTAATTTGAAGATCTAATGAATTACCTTTTGTTGATTTGATTGTTGAGTTTTGTTACTTATGTTGAATAATTACTTTGAAAGGTTCATAACTACTATGAAATTGTCAAGCAACCAATGGATTTTGCTACCATGAGGGCCAAACTTCATGAGGGCATATACACAGAACTTGAACAGTTCAAGGTTTGAAATCATCACACACATAACTTTAAGTTTTAGAATTATTATGCATATTCATTTTTGTCTCTGTTGTTCATAATTTCACTACTCACATTATCCAGAATAATGTGATTAAGGTATCTAGTTTCATGTCTGTGAACCTCTTTTCAAACATATCTCACCACTTTATTTAGTACCTAGTTGTTGTGAAACATTTTCCCTTCCTCAGACTTACATTTCATTCTATTCCAATGATGTGCAGCGTGATATATTTCTGATATGCTCCAATGCAACTAGTGTTCATTCTGAAAGATCAAAATACCATGAAGTGGTAAGACCAAATAAAACAGAAAGGTTCAAGTTATTCAAGCTTGTTCCTAATAAAATTTTGAATAATCTTTGTTCAACTTAATGTCTTTCAGGCAGAAGATATCAGTAGATACTCTAAGTGGACTTTTGAGGCTCTGAATGTTGACTCTCAACATCTTAATCCAGAATTTTCACAAAGCAAGAAACGCCAAAATAGAAAGGCACAAAAAGGGCAACAAGGAACTCCAAAAAGGGTTGCTCCTAAACAAAGTGGTATGAAAAATTGATGTAGTGATACAAAATTGTAACTATTTTAAATTTTTAATTTATTCATTCTTTTATTTGTTTGAATGAATAAGAGCAACTAATTGTGTTTTCCTTCTGATACAGGGAGCACAAACTCTCCTGAAACACAGAAAAGAGACTTGTATTTTCCTCCTAGTATGCCCTTGTCTTTTGATGTCCTAGATGCTAGTAAGAAGGCTAACATTCAAGTAAGTTCCGTTTTTCCCCCGAAACATGCACTATATGTGTTAGTGATTTAAAACATGCTAACAGCAAATTATTAGTAATTGGAAAATGCATAATACACAGTAGATGTGGAATAAAGTAGTACAAAAAGTGGAATCGGAATAGCACATAAAACTTTCTTATTATTGATTCTACAAGGTATATATAAAATTTCATTTGGTGACTACAAATTTGAAAGACAAACATGATACTCTTGTGTTAATTCTTAATACTACTCCCATGTAACTCTTCAACTGATGAGATAATATAACTTCCATGTAGCTGTATATCTTCATCACCTAGTTTCAAATTTTTTGGTATAAAAACTATTACAATTTTACCGGTGCATGTTGGTATTGCAGTTGAATGAAAGTACAACTAACTACAAAGAAAGCCTTCTGCGGTTTGTGAAGGGCTTGGGACCAGTTGCTGAAAAGGTGGCTGCTAAGAAACTTGCAGCACTTCAGGAACAGCAACTCAACACCAGTGAAAATGTGTCAGGAACTCAGAGCATGCACCAGCCAACTCCAATAGCACCAACAAATCCAGTCTCTTTCAATGCTCAGACCCGTCCTCTTCCCTTTCCATTACTCCATAATAGGCCACTCACTATTCCTGGCTCTGCAGCTCAGCAAAACAGAACTGTCAACACCAATAATGTTGGCAGAGTTGGCATGGGGGATAGACCTCATCAGAGAAACAAGATCGTTACAAATGAAAATTGGCAAGCTTGTGCTGCTGCTCTTTTGAGCAACATCTTTTTTCAGAAAGGGGAAGAAGGAAGCTCCAATGCAAATGAAACTATGGACGCTAGGACCCTTGCAAAGGGAAAAATGGTTGCCCCAGTTGACAATGTGTCCTCTCTTCATAAACCTGTTCAAGAGAATTATAACAGACACAGATTAGGAGTTAACAACAGCAGCAGCAGTAATAATACAATGCAGTGGAATACCTCCACAAACATGCCAAACATGTTTTCTGCAGGAAGCTCAAGGTATTTGCCTCCCATTGTTCATCCAACACTTGTGATTTCAGGGCCTCAGCTAAGGCCAATGAGATCCACATCATTGAGCAGTGGGAATACCCCTTCTGGGTTACCGATGATGCAGCAACCAGGGATACAAAACACCGTGACATTGCCTACCAATAACCTCCCTCTGTACCAGTCAATGCAAGAAAATCCAACTTCTTGCACATCAAGCAAAAACATTACTCAAACATCTAACCTCCCTCTGTACCAGTCAATGCAAGAAAATCCAACTTCTTGCACATCAAGCAAAAACTTTACTCAAACATCTAACCTCCCTCTGTACCGGTCAATGCAAGAAAATCCAACTTCTTGCACATCGAGCAAGAACATTACTCAAACATCTCATGTGCACCAGCTATGGCCAGATGACATGATTAATCTTGCAGATCTGCGTCTTAAGCCTCAGCCAGAGGCAAGAGACTCGATGTATGGAAGGCCTAGTAACAACCCTGCAGAGGTATCTCTTATGCAAGAACCTCATCAGCCATGGCCAGCAAATTCCATGTCTAGCCTCAATACCTCAATGCTTTCTTCTTTGTATCAACCAATGCAAGGAGAGTCAGTTCCATGTAATAACCTCTCAACAGGGTCAACGGCTTTCCCTTCCCTGGATGCAAATTTTTCCAACGACTCATACAATTCACTGTATGATTTAGGCACCTTACACCAGCCAATGGGCTTCCAAGCCATGATGGACCCTGAAAACTTCATCGATGACATTTGGCCAATGGATGCAAGTTATGAAGAAGTCATGCACCAAGCTGCAACATTCACTCCACCATCAACTCAAGGTTTCCCTGACATGCAGATGCAGGCACTTAATGAAATGAATGCTCAAGTACCAGCTCCTCCACAACAACAAAACTCAGCTCCACCTCCACATATGGCCTTAGGAGGTGGAATAAACTTTTGTGGAGGAGGAAATGCCACCACAGGCCAACCAGAGGAGGCTCCTCCACAGCTTTCTTGGTACCAGGATCAGCTGCCTAACTTAGATCTTGAGCTTTAAGAACAATGCATCTATAATACCGTTCTGTTAAAAGTATGCATGCAAGAGTAAAATTCTTTTTGAACTTTTGTCAAATAGGTGCTATAATTTGCAGCTGAGATCGTTAATTTGCCTATTGATGAGTTGTAGACAATTTTAAATGTTTGAATTGGAAAATGTAACTGTTTGTTTGTTGTATTGTTGAGCTAGTAAAGCATGCTGCTCTAAATTTGCTCTCTCATGACAAAGTACAGAACATGTTTGATGAAAATTGCAGCAGAAATTTACTTTTCTGAGTACAATAATACACTGCTTCAGGATTTGCGAGAATCAAGTTTAAAAAATAACAGTAGAGAAAATTTATGCACGCAAATAATGACTTGAACGTGTGTGAACAAAAAAATGTATTCAATTGATTTTTGAAATGTAAATAGAATATAATTTAAGTTCTGAAACATATTCATTTTTTCTCAGAAAAAAAATAATTTCATTTCAACAGAATTATTTAGACTACAAGAAAAAAAAAATAAACACAGCTAAATCCTAGAACCAAAGAAGCTGTAGAGGAGACTCTTCTCATTTGTCTGAAGAGCTGTTCCTCCACAAGAGTTTATTACACCTCCTATGGCCATTTCTAGAACATAATAGTTCCTATTCACCTCAAATCTGGTTTTCATAACTAAGAGCAACTTCGGTATTTATAACTAAATCCACCTAGCTTTAGGATGCTTGAAATAACTCAATAGAAGGCTCACGTGATATTTTAGGGTATGTTTAAGTGGATTTGACCAAAAAAATGTACACAGCAAAGGAAAGAGAGATCACACAGTGAGATTATTTGGATAGAGAGAAAAAAAAAAGATACAAGAAAAGTTTGTAGTAAATTTAATTAATGTGATAAAATAAATTTACTTGTGTATTAATATATTTAGATAATAATTTATAAAATAAGTTTTTCAATAATTTAGTGTAAAAAGTAAAATCTAAAAATTGTAAATCAAATCAAATTAAAATATAAAATTATTATCAAATTTTAATAAATAAATAAATAAAATTATTATCAAATTTTGATAAATAAAAACTGTATTTCATAGTAAAAATATATTAAAATAGGTTATCAAAATTAATAAATAAAAAACTGCATTTCATAGTACTTATTTATTTTATTATAATAATTAAATATACTTATAAATATGTAATTATTATATCTTACATTTTAATTTCAAAATATATAATAAAATTATTTTTTTTTGAACATACTTTCTCTTTGAATCTTCTCAATTTTCTTTGCTTGTCATCTATCCCAAGAAACAAATACGCCGTTTACTTAACTTTTTAATAAATTTAAATTTGTTGAAAGTTTTTTAAAAAGTTTGTTGGAACAAAATGAATATTATGTTTGAATTGGAAATTTTAAAAGAATAATTAATTTTTATAAAAGATAAAATAGAATTTTATTTGGGTAAGAAGATTTATGAGAGTAATTGAAGTATTTAATATTTGATAATTTCAATTTTAGTTAAAAGAAAGTGGAGATTTAATATCTTTCCTACTCTTATATTCTATTTTCTCTTTCAATTCTTATTTTAGTTGAGACATTAACGATTTAACAACTACTAAAACATTATTAAGATAATTAATTTTAGATTGACATCAACTATAATTATTGGTATTGATGATGTAGATTAATGTTATTTTTCATTTAATATTAATTAAATTTTTCTTTATTAATGTCCATTAATTTTTTTTAAATATTGATATTTTTATAGTTTTTTTTAAGTTTTCAATAATTATTTTTTATTATTCATATTAACCTTATTTTTTTTATCAATAGTTTGGAAAGAATTTTTTTTTTCTTTAATATATGAACTTTTAGCAAGTTTTTTCTATTAATATTAGGGTTCAATATGTTTTTGTTTCTCAAGTTTCAATAAAATTTAGAATTAGTCTCTCTTCGAAACTTTATACCAATTTAGTCATTCATCTTTAGAAATACGTTGATTTAGTCATTCTTACCAAGTCTTATAGGTTTATTTAACCTTTTAAATGCATGTTATGATAATATTTGAGTTAACACTGTAGCGAAAATGTGTCAAACGGTGTAAACAATTCAAATATTATCATTAAATGTGTTTGAAACGTCCGATAAACGTAACCAAAATTGGTTAACATGACTAAATTCACGCATTTTTAAAGATGAATGACTAAATTGGTTAAAAGTTTTGAGAATGAACTAATTCCAAATTTCACTGAAGAACCAAAAACATATTTAACCCTTAATATTAATTGGTAAAAAATTTCAACCAACATTTTTCTAAGACTCAAAAAGAAATTAACTAACAATGTGTAGAATAATCCTAATTACAAAAAAAAATCATCAATATCAATTGAATAAACATTGAAAATTTTCAAACAAAAAATAGCATAAATTAAAATCAACTAATAATTAATCAATATTATTATTTTAAAATTATAAATAATGATTTGATATTTAGTTTTTCATTTAAATTTTAGTATATTCAATAGTTTCACATTATTTTTAAGAATAAAATTTTTTAAAAAAATTTAAAGAATAAGATTAAAGATAATTTAAATTAATTTGTTTTCAATTATTTAAAATACCTTTTAATAAAAAATTATCCTCTAGATAATATCTTGAATACCCTTATCTGAAAATAAAAATATTTATTAAATTAATTAATTACATTTCAATACATTTAATTTGTCTTAATCTCAACAAAGTATGTCAACAAAATAAATAATTTTATGGATCATGTGCACTTGTTAAAAATATTTAATAAATATTAAATTTCATCAATTTTATAATTAATTGTGATATTAAGTTAACTTTGATCTTAATAATTATTAATGTAGTTTCCTTTTATTTAGAGAAAAAATGTTCATAAATATTATATAATTGAGATTGATAATTTATTTGATACCTAGAACTTTTAAAAATAACTAAACAATAAAATAATTTTAACATAATATTACTCTTTATTTTTAATTGTTTATCTTGCATTTCAATATTACTAAAAATTAAATTATAATTAAATATAAAGAAAGTTTTAACTAAAGATAAAGCAACAAACCTAAAATAAACAAAGTAAGCAGCCTAATATATAAACTATCAATTTATAGGGTTAAACATCTAAAATTATTTTATTATTTCATTATTTTTTAATTTTTGTTTTGTGCATTAAATAAATTATTAATTACAATTGTATAAAACACTTATTAAAGGTGTTAAAAAAGGTTACAATTCATGAGTCAACTCAGTCCACCACAGATTGAGTCAGATTAGGTTAAAAAAATTAAAAAGTTTTGTAGAGGCTAAAATTATACCTGGTCCACTAAGCAACTAACACACCTAGATTGAATTTGTGATGAATTAGGTTGGCTTACCAATCTGCACATAAGATCAAAACACACTATTCATATACATCCTACCTACCTTTTTACTTCATGCACTTCCTTAAGTTAATAGGTTGTTGTTTCTTCCTAGACCTACATTTTTACTTTTTGTGTCTCTCATATCCTGGATTTATCCATCAAATACATTAATATTATTGTTGGATAAATGAAAACAATAATTTTTAATTAGAATTATAGTTTAGTTTTTGAGATGAATGACTAATTCATTGTCTAAAATGAGAAAAAAAAATTAAAATAGATTTGGATTTTTTTGCATTTTAGTTACATATTAATAAATGTTAGACTAAAGAAAAGAAAAAGTTATAATATTTTTTTAATTAAGTGAGCAAATACGTTTAGCCTACCAATATCTGTTGTGGGGTATGCCGTGTTCAAATTTCTTGAAATTGCTAATAACTGGATTGTGTTAGGTTAGCTTTAAGTGATCAGCCCGTGGTAGGTCTGGATGATCTGTTTTCGTAACTCTAACACTTATAGACATTTTTATCCTCTAAATAAAGGAAAATTATTTTAATCATTATAGAGGTCATAATTCATTTATCATAATCAAATTAAAGTTTATAACATTTATGAATTTATATTATTTTAATTAATAAAATTAATTATTTTAAATTTCAACTTAATTCAATCAATGATCATCATGAATTATACTTTAAATATTGTCTTTAAAACGCATTTCCCATAATTAATATAAAATTAATTTACCATTAATATATTTAAATTTCTCATAAATTATTAAAACGTCTTATTAATATACTTTCCTCTATATAGCCATTAAAAGGCAATATAAAAATTCATTGCATTATTAAATGATATTCATTATATTATTAAATGAGCTCTATTGTATTAATTATATTATTAAATGAGCTATTTTTTCAGTCACTACATTCAATGAACACAGTGTAACTGTAAAGTTTACCGCTATTTTGTGAAGCCCACATCATCCTCTGAATCAGATTCAAAAACTAACCTTCACCGGTAAATACCTTCCTCTTCAACATTTATGATGTGTGTACATTACACTTTCTGTGAATGAATATTTATATTAATTTGTTTTAATTTTAAATTTTATGAGTTAGTTTAGAAAAAAAGATTTAAAAAATAAAACTGAATTATATATATATATATATATATATATATATATATATATATATATATGTGTGTGTGTGTGTGTGTGTGAATGATTTTTTTTTTCAAATGGACTACTTTTATTGATTACATTAAATAAATACAATGTAAGTCACAAACCAACCTCCACAGGTAAATACCTTCCTCTAACTTTCATCTGGTAGAAAGTAAGTTACATTTATAATTTAAGAGTATTTTACTGATTAACGATAATTAATATTTATAGAAATCTATTAAAGTTTATAATTAATTATAATATTAATTGAAATTTAATTTAATCATAATTAATGTAATTTTATCAAAGACAATAATACTTATAAATATTATACAGTTATTATAATAATTTATTTAATGTTTATTGATAAAAGTTAAAAAATAATTAAATAATTACATTTTAATGTTATTAAAAATTAAAATATAATTAAACATAAAAAAAAAATTAAATTTAAAAAAAACTAATAAAAAATAGTATGAAAAATTTTAAAAATTTTAAAAATTTACAAAAAAAAAAACAAATAAAATTAAAATATCAATTTCAGATTTAATTAAATTTCTAAAAGACTTATTTTTATTACTTAGATATTTGAAATTATTACTTAGATATTTGAAAGGATATTTTGTATTTATAAAATCAGTTATATACATTTATATTATTTTAATTAATATAATTAATTATTCCAACTTTTAATATAGAAATGATAAAACCAATACATAATTAAACAGTCCTTAACCACTTGTAGGGATGGCAACTGGGCGTGGCGGGGACGAGTTTGGCTATTCCATACTCATCTCTGTAAAAAAAAATCATCCACATTCTCATACCCAAACTTAACGGGTATCAAACTTTTGTTTCATTCTCATCCCCACCGGTTAACGGATATAATCTCGTACTCATACTCGTATATGTGTTTCTAACTACTTCAATATTAATTTTTATAAAAGAAAAAACAATTACGGTAAAAGAAACATAATATTGTAGAATATTCAATATTAGAAGGATGATTGTTTCTTCCATATCAAATACTTTGAAATAAATTATAATTGTTTACATTTTAGATTAGAATACCAAATAAAATTTCATGAGAACCAAAACATTTATTAATTTTGTAAACTACAAACATTAATGAAACTTAGTTGATAAAATTAAAAAATATTTTAAAAAAATATAAAAGGAAAATATATATTCAAATTAAAATATATTTTAAATGTTTGTTTACTTCAATTTTTTAAATTCTAATGAATATCTTTTTTATATACTAAGAAAAGTTATAATACATCACTTGATCAAAATGACACAAAGATAACATAATAAACATAATAATAAAATTTTGACATAGATTTTGGATCTTTTGAACTCCAATATACGTTGGATAGTGACAACAAAATATTAATGGCAATTACATTAAATTTTTATATTGTAGTAAATAAAAGTTATTTATACAATTAAAGTAAAAAAATTACAATATGATTAATAATGAGTTAGAAAATAAAAAATAATTAGATAGAATATATTGAAATATTATTCTACATGATGAAGATAAACAATAAATAAAAATATTAAAAAGTTAACAAATGTGTGTCTTAAAAATAATTTAAAAGAATTTTGAAAGAAATCGCACAAAGGAAATCAAATGTATGATTAAGGGTATAATAAGATGAAAAATAACTTAGAAATCTAAGTAAACTTTTCAAATATTAACATACGTGCCCAATGGTTGAAAAAAAAATTATTTTAGCGAAACAAAAGAATTATTTAAATTAAACAAAAATTAATAATAATAAGTAAAGAATTTTTTTATATTATCTTAAATTGAGAGTATTAAACATTATTGTGTGAAAGGAAAATATATAATAAATAAAAATAATAGAAATATTCAAATGTGAGGCATGCAAAATTTTTAATTGACATATATAATTTTAACATAATTACATAAAGGTTATGATAAGATAAAAAATATATTGGAGATGCGAATGAAGTTCATATGACAAACCAAATAATTAAAAGAAATTATATATATATATATATATATATATATATATATATATATATGATTACTTAATTAATTGTGAATACTTTAAAAATTTAAACGGAGACAGAGATATGGAGGGACGAGTATTATGGCGGGGATATCTACATGCCCGTACCCATCCCCATACCCAATTGAAAAAATCGGAGATTCCCCATACCAGTCAATGCAAGGATTCTCCATCAAAACGACGACGGATTTGAACACTACCATGATGACAGGTTTATTTGTCATCTCTGTTAACCAGTGCCTTTAGAGCACTTGTTAGCACTCTCCATATTTTAATTTATATTTAAACAAAATTGTAATTTCTAATATATTTGTCAATTTTTTCTATAAGTTACTATTTTTTCAGCGTCAATTTAATTTAATTAATTTAATTTCTTATTTAATATCATAATGTGCATTAATTAATTAAAGTGAATTTAATTTTTTATTTAATGTCATAATGTACATTAATTTTTATGTTGGTCGCATGTTATTCATAAATAATCTCATTACTAAGAGTTTTTTTTCCTTAACGTATAAGTTATATATATATATATATATATATATATATATATATATATATATATAAAGCAATTAAATATAATACAGAATATAGAGCATAACCGTATGAATTAAAATAAATAATGTATAACTGCAATGACGAAAACTTATATTATTGTTTTTTATACAAAATGAGTAGATAAACATGTTAAACAATATTTGTACTATCTGTAACTAAATGACTGAAGTATCTCAATATTATGTACTGTGCATGTATGTGGAACCCTTCGACAATGCCCACAAATTACAAATCCACTAGCCCACTTCTTCAGCTTTTTATTTTCTTTTAATTTCGGGCTTTCTTCCTGCACCTTCAATTTTTTTCATGCACCTCAAAACATTTTTAATCTCAATAATAACCTTTTATTTGATTTTGACCATCAATTTAAAAACATAATTACCCTCTTTCTTTATTTATTCAGTTACCGACTCTTACCCCTCTCACATTTCCCTCGGCGTTTTTATATTTAAGGTTAAATATGTTTTTGGTCCTTTAACTTTTAATGAATTAGTCTATCTTAAAAATTTTGATCAATTTAATCATTCATTCTTCGAAATAAGTAGATTTAGTCATTTTAATCAAATTTTGTTAAGTTTATTTGACATTTGAAGCACGTATCATATTAGTATTTGACTTAACATTAAAGCAAAAATGTGTCAAACAGTATAAACAACTCAAATACAATCCTGAAATGCGTACAAAACATCAAATAAACCTAGCAAAATTTGATTAAAATGACTAAATCTACATATTTCGATATATGAATGACTAAATTGGTCCAAAATTTCGAAATGGGTTAATTTCAAAATTCACTAAAAGTTAAGGGACTAAAAACATATTTAAATTTTATATTTATCCTAATGCCGCATCTTTCTCTCTTATTTATTTCCTTAGCAGTGTTCAGTCCCTCATCCCACACATCTACCTCGTGTCACTGGATTACTCAGACTCTCTATTATAAAGTTTATTCTAAAATAATTAAATCCATACATTTTTAAAGATAAAAATCAAATTACTCCAAAATTTTAAATATAAATTCATTCTATTTTTTACTAAAAATTAAGAAACCAAAAATATATTTAACTTTTTTTTATAAAATATAATATTAATATATTGGATACTTTTTGTATAAGTTTTTTTTTCTTTCTATTTTAATTAAAGTCAATTTATTTATTTTTATCTGAAATCAAATATACATTAATTTTCTATCATAAAATTTATCACCGTGAATAATTTATCTTATTAGAATAGAAGAATTTCATTGTCTTTTATTTTTCATAACTTCAACCATTTAGTCTCAACCTATAAAGTTATAAAATTTAATTTTTAGAATTAAATATGTTTTTAATCATTTAACTCGAAGAAAATTGAAACTAATCTCTCTTAAAAATTTTGGACTAATTTAGTTTTTCATATTTAGAAATATGAGAATTTAATTATTTTAATCAAGTTTTGTTAAGTTATTGACACAATTTAACTTATTTTCGTTTCAATAATAGTTGAAATGTTATTAATAAACATATTTAATATATCAAATAAATTTAACAAAATTTGATTAAAATAATTAAATTTAAATATTTACAAAAATATGCCACTATCAATGAAAAATATGATAAAAAAAATTAATAACAATTAAGTATGGAGATGGAGCGAAAATTACGAGAGTGTGATAATCAAATCCTAGTTTAGATTTTTTATTGTTTTCTTTATGCTATTTATTTTCTATGTTTTCAATATACATTGATTTTAATATATTGAAAACAATAATTTTGAATATATTACAAACAGAAAATAATAATATACATCAGTATATTTTTGAAAGCACAATATAAGTAAAACACAAAAAACTCAATAGCATATATTTTTTTCTACTATTTATTTTTAAATCTCCCTTGGCCCATTTCATAAAATCATAGCGTCTTTCTTCCTATACTTCCAATGATCTCTTATGCAACTCTAAAAATTTATAAAATTCCAAAAATACTCTTTTACCATTTGAACAAAACCAGATAAATCACATCCCAAAATTGTTTTCAAATTTCGACTTCAGGTGCAAGATACTTCCAGAAATCAACATCCATTTAAAATTTTAAACTTCAAATGTCAAATATATATATATATATATTTAGTTTAAAGTTTTATTTTTTTAATTTAATTTATTTTATAAGTATTTTTGTAATTATTTTATTTATGTAATTAATATATATTATTTTTCTTTATTTTTTATTTTTTTATTTAAAATTTACTTTAAAATAATTTTTTAAAAAATTAAATGTAATTAAAATCGTATCTCTCATATTCCAGTAACACTGCACGCCAAATATAGCAATGGAGATGCAAAACTTATCTCTCACCATCACAATGACACACAACAATGGACGAAGCACTTCTTCTCCACACCCTTTTGACCAATGCACCTTTGGATATGTGGATGTGTATGATGGAGCTGCAACGACTAGGTTAAATGAAGGGTATTTAAGTCATTTAGATTATACTAAAAGGGTGCAGGAAAAAATTATGGGGTACAGGAAGAAATAGTAATCAAGGGAAAGATCCCTGAAAATAATTATTAAGCATTACACCATTTCTATAATATATATTCTGGGAATTAAAAGAAACATATTGCTCCTCTTTGAATGTTCTTGGTTACAAAGCAATTATTTGATGGAATTTGTATATTATCATTTTTTAAAAGGAAAAAAAGAACGTGCTAGGGTTACGAGATATAAATAATTGTCCTAGGGTTACAAGAATTTGAAACCCATCTTGCTAATGTCGTAATCACTTAGGTGAATGGTTCAGAACTAAACATGTGATTGGTATGTAAAGTTGGTAACTATGAGTCTACAAATAGATTAATATAATTTAAAAGAAGATAACATATTATAATCTTAAATCATTACCAAAGTTACTTGTAAAATACGTCTATTTATTTAAAACATTACTTCCGTAATTCTCGTTGGTTGTTTGATTTTTTGTGCTAAGTTTTACATTAGATTAATGAGATGAAACAAAGTTCTATTTGTAAATAATGTAAAAGAGAAAGTAATGTTGAAGATGATAGGTTATCAATTATGATAAAGTGTAATTTTCTTTATATACCATACTTAATATGTTGTATAAACAATTAAAAAGAATCTAACAAGGAGGCTTAATTGTCAATTAACAACGAAGTCAAATCGTGCATGTACATAAGCAGGTTCCACTAATTGAATTCTAAGTAGAATTCTTATGCAGTTTTGGCTTCTTAATCACACTTTTTTATTCATTACAGATTTGAAGTGCACCATGTAATTGTAATGATATAATAATAATTATTAGTATAATAATAATAATAATAGTAATAATTATGAATTGAAATGCACATTACCAACAAAGCAACCGCGTGGTTGGTGCTTAAGATATATGGTGGCTGTTCTAGGGTAATTAATTGACCATTCAAACTATGTAGCCCATCTTTTATTTTTTTTTATATATCAACAAGTTCCAACAAAGATTATAAATATCTTAATTAAACACCTGACTTGATAAATTTGTTCTTAAACCGGATTTTGAATTCAGATGTTACAATAAATAAGTAATTGAAAATAATATATATATCAGAAGTAGTAGTATGTTATATTTGTAAATGAATTTTAGTCATCCAAAAAATCAATAAATACTCTGCAATGGTTTTCTAAAATGATGGCAAATAAAATATATAATATATAGGTTTTCAGTTCAGTTATTCGTTTTAAAGAAAATCAATATTTTTAAATCATTTTCGTCTTTGAAAGTTGGATTAATTTGATTCTTTTCAAATAATTACCCTTTCCAATTTATGATGAAGTTTTTAATATTTTTTATTAATCCATAACGTTTGCACTCTTAGAAACAAAAATTTGATAGCTGTTTAAACATGTTAGCAGATCCATTTATAAAATTATCTGAATAAAATATTTTTATTAAAATTATCTACTTTTTTTATTGTAGATAATTAGGTTATTTTAAATTAATCGTCTCAAAGTATAAATAATAAGATAATTGTTTTAATTTAAAAATTATAATTTAAAGGATAAAATTGTAAAGAAAATGTATATAGTAAAAAGGAGGAATGTTATAGATATATAAAATTTAGTAACTAATTCTATAATCAATAATTTTAAACTAGATAAATATTTTTGTCAAAATTATATTATGTAATTAGAGGCAATCCTATTTGTAAAGTTAGGCTAAATTTACAATTTACTTGTTTAAAATAAAATTTGGAATTTATCCTGGTGAGACACTACTAGATCTATTATGTCATTTAATTTTTTGTTAAATATGTTTTTAGTACCTAAACTTAGATGTGAAATCGGAATTTATCGTTGTCTCGAATTTTAATATGGTCGATAAATTTAAAAAATAAATGTCTCATAAACCAATTGTACTAAATTTTGTTGACGTGTCAAACGCATTTTAAAGTGACGTTTGAATTGTTTACACTATTTTGATACATTTAAACTCAAATATCAATACGGAACAACTATTAAAGAGTAAAAAAGTTAATGTTATTAGGTTAAAAGAATTATATCTATTCATTTTTAAAATTTAGATCAAAATGTATTAAAATTTAAGAGAGGAGCGAATTCTAAATTCACATATAAATTTGATTACTAAAATCATACTTAACCCTCTATTCTTAAATCAACCACAAATAGTTAATCTCAATTATATATCTATTTTTTATCATTAAAGAATGTATTAAAGATCTCACACTTACTAAAATCACATATTATAATACAAAAGAGTAAAAAAATCTCATATCTACAATAAAATGCTTCATTAATAACTAATTTTAGTGACTAAAAGTTAATCACTATAGTGACTAATTAAGATATCAATTTACAAAATAAAAAATCATTGGTTACTAAAATAGTCACTATTATGAATAAAAAAAATATAATTGGTCTTTAAATTGGTTTCTAAAACTTAGTTATCAAAGTTTTAGCCACCAAAGAAAATTGATCATTAAACATTAACTATCAAGTTTTTGCTACCAAAAGAATTGGTTTCTAAATTAATACCTAATTAATTAGTGACCAATTTAGCAATCAATTATAATTTTTTATTCATAATAGTAACTATTTTAATAAATAATTTTTTATTTTGTATATATTTTTTAGTCACTAAAATTGATTTTTAAAACAAAATTTTCTTGTAGTATACGTGTATCTATGATTTTGTAATATTAAACAAGATTTAAAAGTTTATTTTATTATAATTTTTATATACCATTATATAATAGATATCTAAATTAATTAAAATAATTTATGAAAGATGATTGTGCTAACTAATAAATTAATCATTAAGACTTTTCATGTAAATTAATAGTTGAAAGAATCATTGATGAGGGTGATTTTTTACTCGACAAGAATATGTTTTATTGGTAGAATTGTTGGGCAATTAGGTTGAAATAAGGGAAAAGGAAAGTGGGTGAAGCAAGTACCGGCGCAGCAGAACTTGATTTATAAATATTTATAAGATTGTGTCTACACTACTTTATGCACAAAACTTGTGTATATCAGTGCATTTCAAACTTCCTCATTCATGAATGGTAGGTGAGAAGTGGTAATACCCACCAATTATTAAGTCCGTGTTTATATTAGTTTCTCTTAACAATTCTTAAAATAATTAATAACTGCAGGCATGATTGATAACTATTTTGATATTCTTAAGATTATATGCTCCGACATAAAAATAATTAATAATTATTGAATTTTATAAAAAAATTATGTTAGAAACCTGAGTCTAAGTTTCATATTGGTTAGAAATGAGAAAGTAGAGCACTATATAAGGATAAAAACTCATAAAGTCATGACCTTAAGGTTTTTGATTGAGACTGGTGTCAATTCCTTATATAATTAGGCTCATGTCTCATTGGTGTTTTATTTCCCTAGTGAAATCCTACCTCTTTACACCTTACAATTTTGATAAATTATCATTGTAATTTTACTTTATTTAGAAGATAAAAATATTCATAAATTTAATACAATTAAAAAAATTATGTCACCTTGATATTATTTGAAAGATACTAAAGCTTAATAGATTTAAATATGTTAATTGATATTGATATTGATATTGAAAACATATAAAAGGTTAGTAGATTTAAATATGTTAAGTGTTGGTGGTAAAAAGTTAGCGAGCTATAAAAAGAAACATAACATATGACTTCAAGACATGAATATGGTGGTGGTTGACCTCTTAATTTAAAGTGTATCATTTTATTTTTAACTTATATGCACATTAGAATTGAGTCACGAAAGAATATGATTGGAAAATAATCACCATAATAAAGATTCACATAATGAAGAGTATAAGTTATTTTTTTTCAGATGTAAAGGTCAATTCCATATTATAAAAAGTATATTTTATAAAATAGGAAATAAATCTTGTAGTATAATGAAGGACCTTTTAGTTATGTTATCCTAGTGATGTACATATATCGTAAATGGATAGAAATACCCTGAATTTTATTATATACAAAATATTCAATACTGATAAAAAAAAATTACCGGTAAAGCTTATTTATAATAATTTAAAGTTTTCTTTGACAACACTCCTATCATAATATCATAATGCGTGATGACATATGAATTTACTATATTATATGCATAATTATAATATATGTATGATAATACGATTGATGCTTGTTGATCATAAAGATGGGATGTTATGTTTACGATAGTGAAAGCAACCAAAGTTATGATTTACCATTCAGTCTTATTGTACTAAAGATTTTAATGATATATATTTTAAAGAATATGCTTATTAATATATGATTAAAAAATGAGTAAATATATAAATATCTATACATTAATGAAAACTCTAAAAGAAACTTATATATTTCACTACTATAACATAAGAATGAACTTTGATTATGATATTCATAAGGATCCGATATACATAGATTGCGATTTGAATGCTTATTATGTTCATAAAGGATTTTATATATTCCTCCAGAAACAGTGACAAGGTACCAACAGACACAATCACTTCCATTGTTTGATCATTTCTTAAGATATAATAATGGCGACAAATTTGTAAAGATGAGAATTTTATCCCCTCAAAAACTGTGGCCATGCACCAACAGACACAATCACTTTTTAACACATAATACAAAAAATAAAGTTATAAAAAATGATAATTTATGTGCTGAATTGATGATTATATTTAATAAAAATATCAGGCAATAATGGATGTGTACTTCATAGAATAATGAAGCTATAAATATAAGAAATCAAATGCATGTAGCCTTATCCTAATATTAAACTATGGCATATAATTGTGCACGTATCCAGCCACGAATTCAATGTCAGCTACAGTGTATTTAGGGAAATAATTTGATTATAAAGAATTTTTTTGTTAAAGTTTATCCAAAGATAAATAAGGGTCCACCCTAAATATATAGACACATGTAGTGTGAGTCACTTACTATTCTGAAATTTAAGAATTAGTTTTCATGCAATTTTACATCGAGGAATTAATGTGATTTTATTTTGGGCGAATAAAATAATTAATATGTAATATTTGTAAGAACTATGAAACAAATATTTTGTTATTATTTTTAGGATTGCGCTGTTTTTCAGGATTGCGATGTTTTATAAAATTAGCTATGAATTCTCTGCGTGTAAATTCGGTATTCACTTTATTCAATCATAAATAGTTATATGTGATAAATTTATTAATCTTTACAATAGTTATTTTAAAAGTATCATAGTAACTATTTTAATACATGATTAGATAACTGCGTAAAACAATTGATAATTTTTTTTTCTAATATATATACAAATCTATCTTATTCAATGAATAATTATGTGACAAAAAAAAGATTTAATTTAAAATTATGTGATTTTTTTTTCATTCTATTTTTTATAATTGCATTATTTTTATTTATGAAAATTATTTCTCTGCTAAATTAAACAAAGGTTAAATCTCAAGACCCAAATTTAGTTTAAACTATTTCGAATTATTAAAGAAATTATGTTTTCTTTGATGAAATTGTAAAAGAACTCTTGTGAAGAACCAACTGGGGGGATTTGCTTACACTGGTGAATATTAAACAAAAGTTTAGGTTAATTTGTTTTCCAATAAGCTTGTTAGTCAATTAAATTTGGTAAAATTTAATTGAGTGTAAATCTCACGTTAAATAATGATAAGAAAGTTAAATATTTTATATGAAAAAAAATTCATAAATTTATTATTTTACGATTTTAAATAAGAAAGTTAAATATTTTATATGAAAAAAAATTCATAAATTTATTATTTTACGATTTTAAATTAGAGATTGTATCAATTGTTTATATAAGTTAGAGTCATGTATTATTGATACTAATTATAATATGAATAAAGAATCAAATATGAGGATTAATTGTACCAAATGATATATATATATATATATATTAATGTAGAAATGATTCACTCTTGAAATTAAAGACAACAAATAAATTTATTTTCGTGGTATTACTCGAACTCATTTCCGTTTTAACGAAGAATTCTTGATTTAACTGGATATGGGTATGAGGAATTCCTGACCTTTTCAATTGGGTATGTAGATGTACATATCCTCACCATAATATCTGTCCCCACCATATCTTTGTTCCCGTTTATATTATTAAAATATTCACATTATTTGGTTTGTCATGAAACTTATTGACATCTCCATTATATTTTTCATTTTATCATAACTTTTACTTTTATGTAATTATGTTAAAATGATCTATGTCAATTAAAATTCTTTTACGTCTCACATTCGAAATATTTTTAGTTATTGTATATTTTCCTTTCATATGAGAATGTTTACTACTCTCAATTTAAGTGTTTAATAGCATAAACCTTTTATTTACTAGATAATATATATTTTTTACTTATTATTATTCATTTTTGTTTCATCTGAAGAACTCTTTTGTTTCGCTAAAACAATTTTTGTTATTTCTCAACCATTGAGTATGTGTTGATATTTGAAAAGTTTTCTTGGATCTCTAAGGTATTTTTCATCTTATCATACCCTTAATTATACATTTGTTTTCCTTTGTGTGATTCCTTTCAATACTCTTTCAAATTGTTTATAAGACACACATTTGCTAATTTTTTAATATTTGTATTTGTTGTTTATTTTCGTCATGTAAAATATTATTTTGATATATTTTATCTAATTATTTTTTATTTTCTAACTCATTGTCAATCATACTTAATTTTTTTACTATAAATGTATAAATAACTTTTATTTACTACAATATAAAAATTTAATGTAATTGCTATGAATATCTTTTTATCATCATCCAATATATATTGGAGTTCAAAAGATACAAAATCTATGTTAAACAATTTATTATTATGTTTATTATTTATTCTTTGTGTCATTTTGATCAAGTTTTAGAATTTAAAAAATTGAAGTAAACAAACATTTAAAAATTAATATTGATGTAGTAAGAGTATGAGTATGGGTACGAGATTATACCTGTTACTTGGTGGGGATGGAGATGAGACAAAAGTTTGATACCCATTGAATTTTGATACATGAATGATGAAATTTTGAGAGAATAGATATGAAATAGTGAAACTCGTTCCCATTCCGACACGTTGTCATTCATACTCAGAACATTGATTACAAATAAAAGTAGAACATGTTATAAGAAAAAAAAAGCCATAAATCTTTTCGGAGACTTAAAAGTTATAATAATTAGTTTTAATTTGATTTACTAAAGATGAGTTGAAAGTGCGAAATATAGGAGAGAAAAAGACAATAATTATAGAAATTGTGCAAGATAAATATCAAAGAAAAAAAGTATGCATTATACTTTTTATAATTTGGTAAAATTGTAAAATAGTAAAATTTTATTTTAAAATAATAGAATAATGAATTAAGCATCGAATGTAATTCATTATCTATTTATTTAATTAGAACAACTATTCATACATGTATAATTGGTTATATATGTAACTAATCATACATTTCTTATATATAAAAGTAAATCATTATCAGTTGTTCTTTCGCGACCTAAGTAGACATAAGATGTGTTGTCATGTAATATTCTTCCACCTCCAACTTCTCTTCAATTAGAGTTGTGTAAGATCTTTTTACTCTCATGGCTGAGATGTTTCCTTCCTTTTGGTTCTGAGTACCTCTAAGTGTAAATGTCAGGATGCTTGCAAAAACATTTTCAAGTCAGTGTCCGTAAAACAATGATTAATTTTATTTATTTATTTTATTTTTAAATTAAAGTATTAATTATCTTTCACGGAACTTTCTTTTGTCGGTGTTATGCGGTCAAACAAACCTTTTTAGTCAATCAGAAAGTTAGGACTTGGGAATGACACGATTAGACCACTGAGTAAACATAACTGTAGTTTGAAATTTTAAACATGTTTGTAAATTAATTTTCTAATTAATTCTTATTACGTAGATTCTTCACATTGAGACCTTAAGTTTCTAAAACTAACTTATTATTTTCTGATAGTTTTAAAATGTCAAAAAGAACTCTCAAAACTTACATTTTATGTTTTAATTCAAGGATTCAAATTAAAAAAAATGGTTTAATGATTCATGTAAAAGTTTATAAATAGTAAAAGTAAGTTAAAACATAAATGTAATGTTTTTATTAGAGATGTAAAAATGGATCGAAACTCGTGAGCAAATTTGGCTCATCACGGATTCAGGTTGGATTGGGTTGAAATTTTTTTATAAATTTCAATATGAGTTGATTTTTGACCTAGCTTACCTAGAATCCGGCTTATCCGAGTTGAACCTATGGTAAGCCGGATTGGCTCACCAATCTGTAAATAAAAGGTTATATAAGTATTTCTTTTATTAAGTTAAGCTTTGCATTTAGGTCATGTTAGATTATTTTTTTTAGCCAACACATAAGATAATTTGTATTTTTGTGATTTTGGTTTGTATTTGGATTCTATTAAAGTTTATTTAGATTTTAATTAAAATTATAATTTAGTTTTGACTGAAAAAAAAATTGTATTTTCTTAATTAAGTAAATCCGTGAGTCAACCCGTTTAACCCACCAACAAATAGTGAGTCAGGTCGGGTTTGAATTTGTTGACTCGCTAATAAGCGAGTCGGGTTAGGTTGACTCACTAAATGATCAATTTATGATAGGTTGAATCGGGTCAAACTAGATTACCCATTTTAACAGCTATAATTTTTATTTTTTTATGATAGAATTTGAATTAAAAATCATATTATCCAACATTTTCTAATAAAGAATACTGTTGTTTCTTTAACCAATAGTTCAGCTAGTTAGTTTTATTTAATATAAAATACTTGAATTATAATCATTTATATTTTTTACCGTATTAACCTAGTTTTTATGTTAATAATACCTTAAAATTAGTTGTATTATTATTATTATTATTATTAATGATATTTCCAAGTATTAAAAGAAATATATTTTTTCATTAACTTAAACATTAAGTTTAATTATGAACAAGATTCAAGATTAAGATAAAGAGACGAAAATCTTAATTCACACTGTTAAAACAAGAAATGATTAAATAAAATTACATTATTACAATATAAAAAATCTAGAAATATAAGCAAGCGAATAACTCCAAGCATGCATATGAATGTGTAAAATCCACAATAAAATGTTTTTAGTACCTTGTTGTATTTATAACAATAACAGTAAGGATGAATTACACTAAATATAAAAACATTGCAACAAAATTCTTAAAATCTATTTTAGTTATAAAATTAGAGTCAGAGACTTATTTAAAAATTATTTTTATAATTAAAGATTAATTTTTTAGTAGTGAAAATTTTGATAATTAATATTAATGATTAGTATGAAAAATGATTCTTACTAAAAGTTATTTTAGTTACTAATAATACATATACGATATGTGTTTATATATTTATTTTAAAAATAATAAAATATAAAATATAATATACGTATATCGAAAAATATGAAAAAGTTTATTAAAATATATTATCATTATTATTTTATGAATTCAAATTAAAATTATATATATTAAATTTTGTTAAAATAAAAATTATAAATTATTATTATCATAATAATTATAATAATATTTTATAGATTAAATATTTTAATAAAAATACTAGTAAAATATCTGAAAACATCAGATAGAAATACTTGTTAGAGTGGTTCAAATTAAAATATTTTAAAAATTATTTTAGTTTCAAATATTTTTAATTTATAAATTAATATTTAAATTAATAAGTATAATAATTAATTATCCCATAAAAGAATTAAAAATAATAAATTATTAATAAAAAGAACATGCAAGTTACTTATGAAATAATGAAGAAAAAGAAAAAGATAGTTTAAAATGCGGGAGAATCTCTGATAAACGTGGACATGGAAACCTGTTGATGGCAGGCGAGTCATGTTTTTGTAAAGTGTATAATTTCAAGTACCCTGGTTCATGATTTTCTCCGCCAGTCTCATTAGTGAGCTCAAACCCTATATATACGCACCATGTTCATCGATTTCCATGTACAAAAACCAGATCGAGGAAATAGCTGTTGTAGAGTAGCCACTATAAAAGGAGAGAGAGAAAGATTGTAGATTACTAGATTCACTCGCTCACCAGAGTTTAATAGAGAATAGTGCACAACAGTGGAGTGAAGTGACTGCCACATAGAGAGACTTAAAAGAAGTAACGGGAACCCCACTTTTCCATCCTCACTTTCCTGTTTTTTTACCCTTTATTCACTGTACTTACACAGTACAACATTTATGTCGGTTTGTGTGATAAGGTTCCTTCAGAGAGAGAAAGAAGGAGAAACGTGATGGGAGATGAAAATCTACCTTCTTCCTGGTTCTGGTTTTTCTGTCTCTGGTTAGTGTTGTGTGTGGAGAAAAATCCTCTCGGCAAGAGAATTTTTCCATTCCCTGGAAAAGGAAAAGATGATATTTGCTTACCCTTTGTTTCGTTTTTTGTTTTTGGAAACAGTGCTTTTACTGTTTTGCCAGATTTGTGTGGATGTGAGATCTTCAATCGTTTTCCCTTCTCTGACTCTCACGAAGACATTGACTACTCTTCCTATTCTCTTTCTCTCTCTCTCTCTCATTCTGCTACTTCTTTAACACAGTTTCTCTTCCGTGATTTCTGCTTCTTCTGACCCTTTGATTTTTTTTTCTTCTTTTTTTCAATTTTCTAGCTGTTTATTTTTCCTGTTCAGTTATAGTTATATGGAACTCATTCTGTGTTCTAACTCATATCTCCTCCTCTCACCCTTTTCTTTGTCGATTTGGTTCCTTTTTCTCCTTTAGCTGCTGTGGCTATGACACTGTTCTTTGGTCGAAGCTTTTGTTTTGGTCCTCTTTGCGGGAAGAACCGGAGAAGTATTAGTTAAAGATGCACCTAGTTTGCTTGTGTTTTATGTTGTTGCATAACGAAGTTGACCCTTTGATTTTTAAGCTTACGAATATCACATTACATGCCCCTGTGTGTTTTGATCATACAAATTACTACATCAGATTTTTTTTTTCTGCTGTGTTCGATCGTGATCTTTATATGCAGTTGCTGTATCTATTGTTCATCTGTTCTTGCATGATATTCAGAGGGTTAGAAAAAGGACACTATTCTAGTATCATGAAGGAAAAATCTTTTTTGTTTTGAGACTTTTAGGTCCTAGGGTTAGGGTTCTTGTAAAAGAAATGTGTTTTTCATATCTTAGAAGAAGCCGATTTCTCCGATGTTGTCGTATGATGTCGATTAACTCTACATTCCTCGGCAGTCTGCATGCTAGTTAAAGGTGATTAAAAAGTTGTAATCTAATCATTGTTAAGTGTTTGAGTGCTTGACAGAAAATGATTCCTTCTTCCTGAAAAAGTATACCAGGTTTAGACATACCCATGAATACTAATTAAAGGTTCTCATAGTATTCAGATTTTTGTCACTGTATCTGCATAAATATGAATTACAGTTTCTTCAATCCTTGCATCATTGTTAGTGATTTCCTTCTAAGCCTAGTAATGAGAGCATTCTAGTTCTGTCTCTATAGTTTCATCTTTGTTTGTTGAATTTCATCTGGAGTCATACGACATATGTTGATTTATTATTTTTATTGAACCTTTTTTTGATTAAATTAATTGCTTGTGGATTTCATGTGTTACGTGAAGATTCCGACTCATTATATAGTGTTTGAAATTGTAAATTTATGTGTGTATTTTTGCAGCCACCAATAGATGTTGTATTGTTTATTGTCTTTTTGTTTGATCTTAGATCTGATGGAATATTATTGTTGTAGCATTCTTGGTAGAGAATTTTGTTATATGTAGTGTGAGGAATAGTTTAAGAGAGCTTCCTTCAGTCCACTCATGGATGGGTAGAGGATTTGAATTTTCTGCTGACTCATTCATTCAAACACAATAGAATTGGGTTCATTATGCTATTGTGAATGTGTGAATGATGCAGGAGGTAAAATTCATCTTTTTCTTGTCTTTGCTTGGACTGAAGGGAGCTCCCTTTTAGTATTTATGTCATTATATTTCATTAATTATGGTTATTAATTACTTTTTCTTCATCTTATTGCACTGTAAATATAATTATATATATAATTGTTAGTCAAGCTTTGTTCACCATTTTACTGATTTCTTCACTTTTCCCACATACTTATGGGCATGAAAGATATTTCTAATTTCATTTGAATGTCATACAATGAAATCTGAAACTAATGGTTTATTATAATAATCATGATTTGTTATGTAGTTGAAAATTATTCTTGAAGATCTTGTTTTACTGCTTTATTTCTATTGATTTAGCTATCTCAGTTGTAGTTGTAAATTGTCGTTTTGAAGAGTTTATTTTGCTATTCTACTTGTTCCCCTTGATTTAGTTCATGTATTGCAAGAACTCCTTAATTAGGAAGATTGATTTTTTCGTATTTTAAATGGGTAATATAAATTGGCTGGCGAAAAATCTAATTATTTAAGTGTGTTGAATATATTTTTTTTATTACCTTATGTTTTTAATTAAGTTGAAATTTTATTTACATTGTTCTCAAACTTTTAATCACTTTGATTATTAACATATTTACACGACTTTGCTTTAAACCCAAAAGCTTATAGTGCGTAGTCATGGTTTTGTGTTGGATTTTGGGAAAATATTTGGGATGAATCGAGTAGTAGGGCTTTTTTTATTTTTAGGACACACTTTGACATAAAGTAATAAAGTCTCTTATAACATAGTATTTTGGTTGTAATTTATAGAAAATTTAAATTTAGTGTAAATATCATGCTAGTTTTTATTGTATCTTATAACAAAATTAAAGAAAATGTTCAATAAATTCTTTTATCTTTTGAAGCTTGATTGTCGATTTAACCCTTTGTTGTTTTCTTTCCCTCGGATTTGGGCTGTTAAAACTAAAGTTTTGGTTTAGATGACATCTCACCACAGTTTTTATTATTATTATTTTTTTAAAATATATAGATTTTCACCAATCCTTAACAGTATTAGGATAATTTAGTATTTATGAGTTTGTTGTGTCTGAAATACAATTTTGTATGTTCTCTACTACATATATGAAGGTAGTGGAAATGGAGTTATGTTATCTTGTTTTTCAATATTGAAAGATATTGGTTTTGTATGGATTTTATTTACCCATGCGATATCACATGATGTCACATAAGATTCTGTATTATGTAGGATATTATTAGTAGTTCAGATTTTGTATATATACATTATGTTGTCATTATCCTAAACAGTGTTGTGGACCCAATATTGTCTCCTAATTATATGAGTATGCATGGACTATATAATAGTATATGAAAATTGATCTCCCACCAACTATGCCTTAATTCTTATTTGGGTATGTATGTATGTATAAATAACTTTTGTAAATCATTTATGCAAAATATTCTTTTCATTGTAGCCTTCGTCATCCAATTTATCCTGTAATTTGAAGAATTTTTTTATATAATGTTATATCTTTTTAACTAATCTGAAATGATTACTTCAATATACTATGGTTAAAACATAACAATCAAACCTCTAATATTTTGTTCATTTGGTTTTTCATCTTAGTATACATACATGTAGGAAGGTTATTATACTTCTTTTTAAATGTTTGTACTTTGTTATTTGAGTCTTTGGAAGTAATTAATATGGAGTTTTACTAATTTAATACTTTTAGTCATTATTTAGTGATTATTCAATAGATGAGATGCCATCCATTGAATAATACATATGAACTTGTATATTTTCTAATAAAAAACGATAGAATAAAGGTGAAACTTTTATATTTAATATAAATGTACTTTTATATATTTATATTTGTTAAATTTTTAACATTTTAAAGTATAGAGTTGTTTATGTAAATAATGTTGTTAATTTATATTTATTTTTTATTGATTAAATAGTGTTACTATGCAATATATATATTAATATGTCCAGTTCTTTTGTATTTTTATATAAAAATGGTTTGTGTGATAGTAATTCATTTTTACTACAATGTTATTAATATATTTATTTAAGATTGCAATCATGTTTAATATTTGGTCATTGTTTTTAATGATACGACTTAAGATCATTCAGAAATTGTAGTTTTTATTTTTTGAAGTAAATTATTAATTTAATCTAATTATCTCTAGGATTTTCACTCAATTGAATTTATGTATAATTGAAAAAATTATGAATTATTTATTTTTTAAAAATGATTTATACATATAACATAATATTTTACAAAGTCTCTAAAGTTTAAAATGTATGTGGAAATAATTTCATATTAAATATGTAAGTAATTTTTATAAAGTATTTATTTTATTATTCAGGGTTAGTGTAAGTTTTACTATATTTTATGATTTTGTATTTGATAGAGGATGTTTTGTGTGTCACATGTGGTCTTAACATTCAACATATAAATCACCACTGTTTATATATGATATTAATGGTGCTATTATTACAAATGGCAATTTATGATGTAATATGTTTTCTGTTAAGCTATCAGCACACGAAGACTCTTATTATAGTAAATGAACTCTTTTATGCTAATAACAATCAAAATGATAAAGTTGTTCAGTGTTAAATCATCAGAAAATTGGAAAGATATGCAGAATATCCAAGGTTTTCTTTTGCCAGTATACTTCTCTTAATTTTTTTTATTTTCTCCTATTTACTTTTTATTTTTATTATTTATTAGTCAAAATATCCTGAGGATTTATTTACTGATTGATATTAATTTTAGGTGGCTAGCTGGCTCTAAACTCTGTCACAGATACCTCAGAAATATACTACCTACCTACATTGATTGCAGTGTAGTGTCTGTTATGTATATAAATATTACCTTTTTTACAAAACACCAACAAAAACAAACCTTGGTCTGTTTTGGAACACAAAGGTTTGGTTCTTAGTTGGAACTCAAAGACCACAGAATAGGGTCAAGTTAGGCTGTGATTGGAACACATTTTACTGTGATGTGTCAATTTCAGGTACGTGTTGTTGACAGAAGAATCATCATAAAAGGTGCACGATGAGATTGGGAAACAACCCTGGACTCGTTGGATAGATAATAATAAAAAATGAGAAGAAAACATACACAGCATTATGCATTTTTTTAGGGCAAGAAATTAAGAATTGGCCTAGCGTGGTTGGTTATAAAGTGTCTACTGTCATTGTCTTTTAATTTCCTTTTGTGAAAAGAAAGAAAAATTCTCTGTTATATATATAAATGGTCACTGATGAACTTTCTAGTGTTGCAGTGTCTGAAATTAAATATTAGACGTGCAAATCGGATCAGAAACTATGTCTTCTTGTCCATCAGTCTCTAATGGGGTCTAAGAGGTTGGAACTTGAAGCTATAAAGTTCTACTACTATTATATTTAAATTTATTTATAAAGTTTAACCTGAACTAAATTATTTACCATGGAATAATAATATTAGTTTCATTTCATTGATATTTTTATAAAGAAAATAATAGATAAAATGATTTAGGGTTTGTATGTGTGAGTGAGTATGTAGTGGGATATCTATTCTCAAACAAAGCACATGTTGTTTAGGGTGTCATTTTTGGCATTTTTCATATATGATATTTTTGGGTTTTTAAAAGGTTTTGGCAAAAGTACTTGTTTTTCTTGAGGCAATAGTTCCAATATGGAATAATATTATTTAAGTACGTTTGCATGTGTTTAACTGAACTAACTTAAAAATTAAGTCAGTTTCTTTAGGAGTTCGAGGTGCAAGTACGCATGAACTGGATTTTTTACAATTTTCTTTACTCTTTAGTGACTTAATGATGGATGTTCCAAGAAATGGACGGTATGTTGTTTGGTGCTTAGTGTAAATTAAAAAAATTCTCTCCTAAATCTGAAGAGGATTTTGCCCTAACTCTCTTCTTTGTTAGAATCTACCAATATTTTAATCTTGTTTAACGTTGGTGTCATTCCAGTGCAGGACCACTACTTTTGGCTTGTTTGGTCAGCACTGCTTTGTGTTTCACTACATTGACAGAGTCAATTTTGAAATATAACACTTTATTGCTTGTAATAATAGAATAGAATAGAATGGTAAAATTCAGTGAGTATTTAATCTATTTTTTTAAGGGTTAAATATGTTTTTAGTTTCTTAACTTTCAATGAAAATTGAAATTAGTTTTTTTTGAAATTTTTGTTTAATTTAGTCTTTAATAAATTTAGTCTTTTAAATTAAATTTCGTTAAGTTTATTTGACATTTCAAACACGTTTTATGAAAGTATTTGAGTTAATATGGAAGTGAAAATGTGTTAAATAGTGTAAATAATTACTATTATGAAAATGTGTTTGAAACATCAAATAAACTTAACAAAATTTAGTTAAAATGATTAAATTCACGTATTTCTAAAGATGAAGAACTAAACTGATCAAAAGTTTCAAAGAAGGACTAATTCCAAATTTTACTGAAACTTGAGCGACCAAAAACATATTTAACCCTTTATTTAACTAGGGTTAAATATGTTTTTGCTCCCTTAACTTTCAGTAAATTTTAGAATTAGTTCATTTCGAAACTTTACACCAATTTAGTTCTTTATCTTTCAAAATATGTGGATTTAGTTCTTTTAATCAAATTTTGTTAAGTTTACTTAACACCTCAAGTACATTTTATAATAATATTTGACTTAATATTAAAGCAAAAATGTGTTAAATAGTACAAACAATTCAAATACAATCCTAAAATACGTACGAAACATCAAATTAACCTAACAAAATTTGATTAAAAGAACTAAATTCACATATCTTGAAAGATAAATGACTAAATTAATTCAAATTTTTAAAATAGACTAATTTTAAAATTCACTAAAAGTTAAAGAAGATAAAAAAACATATTTAACCCATTTAAGTAAAACTGGTGTGTATCTGCAATCATTCATGAGTGGTCCAATGAAAATTCGAACGTTAGTGTGTTAAGTGATGTTCACATGAGTGCATGCATGGATGCAATAATTTTGATGGTGAAAGCATTTTATGTTATGGTGATGCAAGTGGGGGGGTGTGCAGATAGCAGGCAAGGTGCAGCAGTTATGGCTTAAGGATGGGTGATTTGATCGGGCAAAGAGCAGTGAAAGAAAGACAAAGAAAGGAAAACAATAAATATAGGAAAAAGAATCCCATAAAGACAGACACCTACATGTGCATCCCATGGTAGGGTTTCAAATTGAGCATTCATGGTTTGTTGGGAGGGCCAATAGCATCCTCCATAACATGCGGTGGAATTGTACCCTAATTGCCTTTGGAAAATGACTTTACATAAAACTCTTCCATCTTTCTCTGTAAGGGCTAACTTATGGATGCCATGTGTTTTGTTTCTATATATGCTCATCTCCTTCATCAACCTAACCAAGCTTTTTCAGTCAACATTTTTTTTTAAATGTTTAGGAATATATATTATAATAGACTCACCATGATTCAAAAAGAAGAATTTTGTAAATTTTAGACTAGATTTTGGATGCCATTGGTTGTTCCCCATTTTTGTTATCTCTCGCTGAAAATTTTGTAACAGAGTTGATTCATGACAAAAAATAATTTGGAATTTGTCAAAAATTATGAGAGGTTTTTTTGACGAAATATAACGTTATAAAAAATGTGTCGTAATTTTTTTTTTAATAAAAAGTCTGACTATATCATACAATGTGATATATCTTTCATGTTTTTACAAAATCTTAACTTTTTCGTTACGAGATTAAGTAAAAACTTTTGTGCTGTGGCGATTAATGGAAAGATTCATTTCAAAATGTCTATCACTTATGTTATACCTGAATGAGTTGGATGAGGTAATTTATTTATTTTAAAATTTTAAAATTTTATACGAAAATTACTTATTTAAATAAAATAATTAGAAAGAAATCGAAATTTCGGAAATTTTGAAAATGAATAAAATAAAATAATATTAAATATTTAAAAAATTATAAGAAATTTAAAATTTTATTATCTATTTTACTTTTATTTTGTTTATAAATATTAAGTCGAGTCAATTTAGACTAGAAAGTTCAATTTAGTAATTTCAGATTGAAAGTCGAGTCAATTTAATCCAGTTAAAACTCGAGACAAATTGACCCAAATCAAAGGTTGAGACAAGTCAACCCAGTTGAAGGTTTGAGACAAGTCAACCCAGTTGAAGGTTTGAGTCAATTGGCTGGACTGAAGGTCAAAATGAATCAATTTGCGTTGAAGTTTTAATTAAATTGATCCGAACCAATAATCTAGATGAGTCATCCTAAATGGAAGGTTGAACTAAAAATTTAAAGGTTCAGTAGAGTTATCAAAATATTTTTAAAATAGAATTTTGTCTTAAAAAAAATTATTTTATCAAAACAAGAAAATTAAAATCTAAAATATTTTAATTATTTCATCCACACATACTCTTTAAAAATGAAAAAAAAAATCAATTAAAGTAATTGAAATATACCATGTTTTTCAATTTTTTTGAATTACTACAATTTCTTATCCAAATACAAATACAATTAGGGATGTCAAAAAAATCTGTACCCGCCGGTATCCGCAGATAAAACCCGCAACGGGTAGGAAATGGATATTAAAAATGGATACCCGCTACCCGCGGGTACGAATATTTTTGATACCCGCATGTTAACGGGGCGGGTACAGGTATGATAGTATCCGTACCCGTGGATACCCGTACCCGCTAAACTTTAATTCAGAAAAATACCCTTATATATATATATATATATATATATATATATATATATATATATATATATATATATATATATATATATATAAAAAATAT
>Ga0214543_1001839_pt1 | contig 41630 bp, 35 predicted proteins | sample CNSS2metaG_FD_160094 | JGI IMG/M metagenome (GOLD analysis project Ga0214543, IMG submission 160094) | Root nodule microbial communities from cowpea collected in UCLA plant growth center, Los Angeles, California, USA - CNSS2 | ecosystem: Host-associated > Plants > Roots > Nodule | place: USA...
TAAAATCACACTATTAATTGACCAAAAATAAATTCCAGCTGCATTAACAAATGTTAGAATATCCAATAATATTTTATGCAACTAAAATCAATTTTTACGCCACTTTTACCAAACTTACTCAATAAATCCAATAATCACAAATCCTAATTAAATCAATCTTTAAGCACAGAAAATTCAATTAAATCCCCAAATTTAAATATTAAATGAGGGCAAAAATTTGAACTTACAATAACACAAGCAGATAGGATGAGCTTACAATAACACACCAAAGGAATTTCTATCCTTTGATTCCACACCACATGGCCACCATCATGTTACTCGTGTTCTACGTCTTCTAGTGAATGTCTCAAGATGTGTTGCTACAACACCTATTAGCCACAACTGATAGAGCATGTGCAGGAAACCATGCTACAGATCACACACCGTAATGTCAGGTGGAGTTCCCAATACGAATAACATTCGTAATGTCCTAAGACTACCAAACTCATCAGCTTATTACTTAGGAGAGCAATCTAGTAGACCCAATTCGTACATGCCACAATGTGCACACTCACATCAACAACACTCGCCAACATGAGCCACAATTGAAGAGTTTCTCATGTTCATCTGTGATTCCGAGCCATAACTCAAGAGATGTTATTCCAAGCCACAACTCAAGGAATACCACATGCTTAACCCATATCCCGAGCCACAACTCAAGGGATATGTTCTGAGCCACAACTCAAAGAACAACAACAAGCCGACCTATAAGATATCCTAGAAGCCTTGTAGACCACACACATCAAAGCAAGCAAACACCTTTGCTTCACGGTATCGCTTGACGCAGCACACTAGGCTCCAAGCGCATCAGGCTTTCGGACCGCCTGGCGGGAGACACGTACCGCCATGCGCCAAGCGCCTCAATGCCCATTGATCTGCAGCTATCGCTTGGTGGGATGCTCTCTATTGCCAGGAGCCACGCGTACAGGCTGCCTCTAAATCACCGCTATCGCCTGGCGATCTATCACTACCGCCAGGCGCCGTATCAGTACCTACGCAGTACTTGTTTGGTTCAGGTTCTAGTGCAGTTGCTCACACCCCACTTTTCTCTGCCATTCAACTAAAATGGCATTATCCTAATTCATTAGTGTCAATACCACTTCCAATTATTATAACTCCTCTCATACACATCAATCCACTCAATGTTATCACGTAAAATCACAATGGTTCACACTTATACTTCCATTCCTATTAAGGAATAAAAACTGCCTTTCCCCTCTCCACTTAACACAACACTGATTCAACCTTACCAATTTCTCTGAGTCCATTACCATAGCATATCACCTCCTAACACTTTGCCTCAAACCATGTTCATCTCTGTCGCCAAACGATACATCAAATTCTTAAGCCTTGTGTTACAACCACTTAATTCTTATTGCCGGTGTAGTTGCTATTATGTATCACTATTAATTTAATAGTTTCCCTCTGTTACCATTAAGATCACAGTTTATTACCATTAACTTTCATGTAATTCCTACTCAACCATCAAGATTCTTTTGGCCCATCATTTCCATAAGATGTTTGTACTATTCTCTCCAGAACGCGTCGTTGATTTCTCCCTTTTCTCCTCATGACCAGTCACCAAACCATCATTCTTACCTGCACTGTCGCCTGGCGGCAGATTACGTCCTGCTCGGTAGCACACCAGTTTCTGGAAAAATCACCAAAACCCTAAAATCACAATCCTTCTCGTGTCCCAAATTCGTCCACTCCTGAGCAAAGAGTTCCACTCACGTTTTAAATTAACATCAGACGAGTTCCTCTAAGTCCATTTCACGCTGCAATTAATTCCAAAGCTCACGAATTTCCCACCATTAGGATCCTAGTTCGAGATTATACCATAATCACCCAATTTCCCCTTTATTACACCAAGATTTCACCCTTGTTCACTTCTATTTAATCAATTAATGATCTAAGTACCCTCTCCACCGATCAAAACTTGTCGAGAAAGCCCAGAACATGAGAATCGAACAATCTTGGCTCACGTCGCCTAGCGGGTCAATCACCACCGCCTGGCATTCATAAGGAAACCCAGAACCTGGGTTGAATAGTATGCGTCGCCTGGCGGCATAAGGCTCACCGCCAGGCGGTTCCTCGTAGGAACCCAGAAACCAAACAAAAATACATGTGTCGCCTGGCGGTAGTTCATTGCCCGCCAGGTGGTTTCTGGGAAATTTCCAGAAATCTAAAAATCAAACTAGAAAACAGGTATTCATGTATAATTATGTCTATATATCATGCAGTTTATTCTTAAACGTAAAATTAACAAGTAACAGCTCCCTTAACCTGGTTTCCTTGCTTAAAATATAATGCTAGAGTCCCTTTCTTAATCACCAATGGTTTCTCTTAGTTCTTCCATGGTCCAGCTCCTCAATCACACTCACTAGTCATTATTTTTCTTTGATTTCGTGCACCTTACAATACCTTCAAATGTCCAGACTCAAAACCCTTCTTCTCTCTCTCAATTAGTCTTTTAATGGTGTCTTAAAGGTAGGTTAATGTCCGAAAACGAAAATTGGTTTAATGTGGCTGATAATTGCCATTCAATGGTTCATCATGGACTGTTTTTCAGCCCCTCTTGGCTGCTAGGGTTTTCCTTGCCCTTTCATATTCATGCCAAAAGAAATTTTGCTCTTAAAATTATTACCACAAATAATGTTAAAGTAATATGGTAACATTTTTAAAAACGTTACCGTATATCATTATATATTTTTCTTACTTCCAATAACATTTTTGTGTTATAATTATTAAAAACATAACCACAACAATGTTTTTAATAAAAAGAAAATAAAATTTTTAATTTCTCCTTTTTACTTCACTTTGCTCAGCGTAAACCTAACCTAATTTAACTAAGTCTATCATCCCATTCCCATTCCAACCCCATTTTAACCATGGTGCATCACACAAGCGTTAGAGCTCACTTGCACAATTGTCCATTATGACGACTCCAAACAATCCCTACCTCCCTTCACTTTCCCTAAATGTCTCACACTCAACCTTCCTAATGCTAAACACAAAACTGTTGTTACCATTGTCGCGTAACTCCACCGTCCTTAAAAAAAACCTTGCTACCAAAGACAACATGCCTTGCATTTTCACTATCGATTTTGAGGACTGAACATCGCACGCAGGAACTCCGAAATCCTAACTGTTTCAATCTTCAACTATGTAGATCCATTTCGCAAAATAAAAATCATCGAATCAAAGTATTGTTGCTGAGCATTGAAGATTCACCTTCACATTTTCTCTAAATTTCCATTGTTAGTGAAGGCATCGCAAATTAGGAGGGCATTCTTTGTGTTCATGAAGATATTGTGAAGGTGAGTTATTAAATCTCTCTTTTCCTAAAGATAAATAGAGTTGTGTGAAGTGAGGCCTTCTTTTTGTTTCTATTGTACAATGTATTTTCACTACAAGAAAAATCGATATTACCGACGGTCAAAATCCGTCGGTAATGGTCAAAATCCGTCGCTAAATTAATATTATCGACGAATTATCGACAATCAAAAATTCGTTAATAAAATGCTTGTCCGTAAAATTTTACTGACAGAAATCATGTTCCATCAGTAATTACCGTCAGAAAAATCTGTCAGTAATTATCGACGAAAAAATTCGTCAGTAAATTCTTCTTCTTCTCCTCTTTCTCCTTCTTCTTCTTCTCCTTCTCTTTCTCCTTCTTCTTCTCTTTCTCCTTCTTTTTCTTCTTCTTCTTCTCCTTCTTCTCTTCTTCTTCTTCGTCTCCTTTTTTTTTCTTTTCTTCTTCTTCTCGTCTTCTTATAAGGTGAGATTTGGGCGGGAAAATACCGCTCCTTTTACTGACGGATAAATCCGTCGATAAAAAAATTAAATTATCGACGGATTTTACTGATGGATTTTGAGTTATGTAAGTATTGACAATTTATTGATAGAAAAATCCGTCGGTAATTCAAACTTGGACGGGAAATTTCCCGCTTCTTTTATCGATGGATTTTTACGTCGGTAAATCCGTTAGTAATTCAAATTTGGGCAGGAAATTTCCCGTTTCTTTTACCGACGAAAAAATCCGTCGGTAAATTTGTCGGTAAAAAAAATTTGAATTACCGACGGATTTTTTTGTCAATAAATAAAATTTGTGTTACCGACGGAAAAATCCGTCGACAATTAAAATTTGAGAATCCGTTGGTAATTCAAATTTTTTTTACCGAAATATATTCGTCGGTAAAATTTCGTCAGTAATTTTAGTTTTTTTTTGTAGTGTTTGGCTATTTGTTTGTGATGGCGTTTTCTTTTGGTTGAAAATTATCGTATTATCTAGACCTAAAAATAACCTCTATATTTCATAATTGAGGTAATTTCAATGTATTGTCGCAAGTCATGTGTTCCCCACCCAACACGAGTGTTCCATTAATTATATTAAGGTTTATTTGTTCTCCATTTTTCTTAGTTTCTTTTGCAATACTAGCTATTGTTGATCGCGTTCTGGAGAATTATTCAAATTTTGTGTCAGCAAATCTCATAGGTTTCATGTTTTTCCCCTATTTTTTTCTTATGATTTTCTTGTTTCTGTTTTGCTAGTTTCTTTCACTCTTTCCCATTGTTATTATTTAACTATGCTTCTTTCCCACTGTTATGCTATTATTCAGGTACTTTTTTACTCAATGATTACCCTTGAATATTGCTTTTTAGATGATAATTCCCTTGTATCCTCTTTTGAATTGAATTGAATTTTCTTCTGGAGATACAATGGCAGGTTTAGTACCTTATGCACATTCCTCATGGTTAAGAAGTTTACTATTAGTGTGTACTCTACTGTTCTTTTCTTTACGTTTGTTTTTTCTGCCTTAGTCATATTCAAGCAGACCAGGTTATAAGGTGAAAGAATTTCCTAAAGAAGACAATGAACCATCTATAGATTTTTTTATTAGGTAATGGCAAACTCTAGTCAAGGTTTTCTGATGAGGTACCTGTAACAATGATAAAGTTTTAATCTCATCTTTTGAAATAGGCTTGCTTGTTTTCAATAATCCTAACCTAAACTGACCTTTTGTTGTATGATTTTGGTCGGCAGAAGGATAAAACAATCGTCATTTCCCACATGAGTACTATGGCTAGTGTTGTTTTTCCTCTGCCAAATCTTATAATGGATTGATCGAATATGTGCAACAATGAAATTATAGTTTTGGGAAATATGTGTACAATTTTTATCTTCATAATAGTTGGTAGCTTATTTCTACATTCTTCATATTTAGCACATTCGTGTAAAAGACAACTTTCCTGCATATTACTCTATCTAATATATACAATTTACATCACTTATATGTTTGGGCTCAAATCCATGAGGGTAAAGAACCAACTCAGTTTTTCTCAATACTTCACAGACTAGTCATATTCAAGGTATGTGCTCCAAATTGAATTTTCAAGTTTTGCTTAGTATTAAAAAGCACATACTCCAGATTCTTCATTTTTAGGATATTTACTTAAGTAGACTATTGTTTCTAATAACTTGGTGAATTGTTTGCGATTTACTAATTGTTGAAACTTTATGCAGGTTATCCCTCCTAGAATGTTTAACAATTATCTGTACATGTTATCCCTCCTAGAATGTTTAGCAATTGTCTATTTATTGGAGTTTATGCCTAAGTGGATAATTAATCGTTTATTGTTGTTTTGTCCAATACGATTAATATTGACACAATTTCAGTTTATTTAAAAAAAGTTATTTGTGCAATTTATTAGAAAAAATCATATCATTTTGTTTTAAAATAAAAGAAATAGTAACATTTGTTAAATGTTATGAGGTATTTAGATTAGTAATATGTCGTATATATTAAAAATGATACCACAAATTTTTAGTAACATTTTTAAAACGTTATTGACTATTGAAAAAAAAAATTATAAAAGCTCCTCAATAACACTGGTTCTTTATTAAAAAAAATGTTATTAAAGATCTTTACCAATATTTTAAAAATGTTGCTTTTCAATTAAAAATATTACTAAAATTTTGGTAACATTCTTGCAAATGTTACTGTTAACATGTAAAAGTGTTGCTAAATATTATTAGCAAAACGCGGTATAAAAATGTTTCTAAATATTGTTAGTAACATAGGACTAAATCCTTCTAGTAACATTTTTCATGTTTTAGTAACATTTTTTTTGAATGTTACAATGATATATCTCTACTTATTATATACCAGGATTGTCCAATGGGTTTGCTATTTTCTTTGCTCCCAACTCTAGCAGTGCCCTTTCACAAGGAATACCGATTGTGATATGCTCCACTTGTTGGGTGGTGATTGTGTACTATACTTGCTGTTAATAAATATGAATAATGCCATAGCACTGTTATAGAAATGAGTATAGTAAATCTGTCTATTATATACTTGTGTTATATGTAAATTTTTCAAGTACTGCACCCATTATGAACGGTTAGTGACCAGGGTTTCAGGTACTTCAAATATTAAAATATGTTTTGATATCTTTAAACCTGTCACAATAAAAGTTGTAAATCTATTCTGTACCTAAGACAAGACTAAAAATGGGATTAGCATGGGAATCCAATTTCAAAAGCAAGTTCCCACCTATATATGAAAAGACAGGAGCAATATGAGCCAACACAATTCACAATTCTATTAACTTTCACAACTAAGATATCGTGAAAAATAGTAGTAGCAACTCGTGGTTTGTTGTTATACCACAAATAAGTCTCTTTCAAATAATCTTTAACCACCAACTAAGGCAATTAAGTAACCATTTCAAGTGGGCCGAAAAATCTGAAGATAAAGTGTTGATTTAAGTGTTTGTTTGACTTTGTGATCGCTCTGCATGTTCAGTGCAACTTTTCCTTTTTTTTTTCTGAACTTATATTTTCCTTTAAGAGTTACTATTGGTCTGGCTTTTTTCTGGTGTCTGTTTGACATGTTAATACATCAAGTGTTGATTTTTATTTTTTTAAGTGTTAGTTTTCTATTTGTTACAAATTTAACATATGGCTAATTAAAGCTTAAAAGAATCTTCTAAGAAAAAAATTTATTTTATAATAAAATTTTGAATACGCATTAAAATATTAGATATTTCGTACATCATTATTAGTTAATGAGAGAGTTTATGTGATTGCTAATATTTTTATGTTCCTTGCTAGACATTGTTGTGAATGGTGCAGATTGGGACAGCATTTATGAGAACGAGAGGCAAGCACAAGAAAAAGGACACGGAGATGAAATGGAAGCTATACATGAGTTACAAGGTTAAGAAAATCATTAAATAGTAATCAATTTTAGTAATAAAAAATAATTAGGTAGTATAATGATTAAGTTAGGTACCAATTTATAAATCAAAATTGGTTTCTAAATTGGTAATTAAAATAGTTTCTATTATGAATTAGTCTTTAAATTGGTTTCTAATTAGAAAATTGGTCTTTAGACATATTTTTGGTCACTAAAATTAATCATTACTAAGAGTTTTCTTGTAGTGAGTTTAAGGGATTATATATGGGCTCGTTTTGGGCTTGATATGGATATTGAAGAGGTTATGTCACTCCCACTAGACAATTTTCGTAGCCTTGACCATTATGTGATTTCATATGCTTTTTTCTGCACCTCCCCTTTTTTCTCCCATTAGCTCCGTAACATTTATAAATATCCATTAGTGCAAACACGAGTTTTTATGACGACCTATTATGCTGGTTAAAATCCACCTGACATAATAAGTGCAATGAGATGTTGTAATTATGATAAGACTATCTATACTAGTTATCACTATAACCGATATAGAAGTGGATGTGGTGACATGTTGTATACCAGTTGTACTTAAAACCAGTATAGAAAGATTGAGTAGTGGTAATTTTGTAATAAATTACAAGATTTTCTATACCAAATACACCTAGAATTGCTATATAAAGTGGGGGTGACAATTTTGTAATATATTAGAAGACTTTCTATACTAGTTCGTGACTATAAACAACATAGAATGTTTAATCTTCTGTTCACTATTTTCATTGCTTGCTCCTCGCTGTCGCCAATCCTATTTCATCTTTGAATAACCTCATTTTTTAGGACGACACCAAATGAGGGAGCCATAAAAGAGGCACATCCCAAAGCCCCCTCTCAAAATGAGTTACGGTTAGAGGCAAGTTGGTATTGACCCTAGTAAAAAGACTTTAATTAACTATTTCAAACTACAACTTCAGTTTGGACCAAAGATCGAACAAAGTTGTCTCGGGCTGAAAGGCGAAACGGGTCCACCAAGGCCAAAGGTCAAGACGATTCATTTCAAACAAAAAATTGAGACGGGTTATCTCGGGTCGAAGCTCGATACAGGCTGACATGGGCCAAAGATTGAGATTACTCGTTCAGAGTCTAATGAGTTCATATTTTTGCCCTCATTTAATGTTTAACTCTGGATTTTTAATTGAATTTTGTTCTTAAAAGATTGATTTAATTGGGATTTCTTATAATTGGGTTTATTGATCATGAGATACAAAAACATGTTAAAAATAAGTTTTTTTAGTTACATAAATGTTTTTTCTGGATATTTTGAGGCGTGTTAGTGCAGTTGTAGCTAAGTTTAGCTCATGGAGGTGTGAAAATAAATTGATTAAAGTTTCGTGACACCTTAAAGATAAATCAAAGAATAGAAATTATCAACATCACAAAAAATCCAAGCCAAGCATTGCATGAAGAAGGCAAGAAAAGCTTGAAAAAATGAAGAGGTTTGGCTAAGCCAAGAATAGGGAACATACCACAAAAATTTGACCCTTTTTCAGACACTGAGAAAGGAGAAGGCGGCTAGAACAAAAGTTGTCGAGAGCACTAAAGTTTCGAATTTGCGAGAATCCCTTGTGGAAGTACACGCGCATGGGGGTACCAAGAGGAAAGCAGAGTTGCCAGCTAGGCCCTATAAGGGAAAGGATGTGAAGAAGGTTCAGGCTACGTTGTTAGGGTCGGGATCATCCACTGGTGGTAAGGGTCCTAAGGCTAGATTGATCGAGTTGCCGGAGACGATTAATCGGCGAGACATCGAAATCAATGTGCTAGAGACGCTGATCAATTCAATTGATAGCATGAAGCCTAATGCTCTGGTGAGGACTATGGTGGAGTTCAGCAGCAAGGCGCTGATATTGGGGCGTCGAGTTGGGTCGTTGTATCAATGGGAACTAAAGGAGGGGAATCGGGAAAAGCTAGAGGAATTGCAAGGTAAAGTCGACAAGTTTGCGAAGGAGAAGGAAACGTGGGAGAAGGAGAGGGAAGAGTGGAAGGAAGAGAAGAAAAGGCTGAGGACGTGGAGGGTTAGGTGCTTGGATTCTGAGGAAAAGTTTAAGGCCAAGGTTGTTGACCCTGAGGCTGATTATGATGAGTTGAAGGAAAAGCACGAGGGCGTGGAAGGGGAACTGGAGGATCTTAAAAGGTGCATTATTCAAGAACATGTCACTAGGTTCCAAAAAGGCTTGAGACAGGCGGCATTTTTTTGTAAGGATATTGATGTGGCGGATCCGAGGTTTGATGTAAATAAGGACGTGGTGGATGGACAGCTGGTCAATGAGGTTGAGTTGATTCCTGAAGGGGAAGGAGAGAAGGCAGTGGTTGAGGATGAGAAGAATGAAGGAGAAGTCGTTAGGGGTGGTGATGAGAAGACTTAGGATGAAGTTTCTTGATGCTTTTGTTTTTTAATTCATTCTAAGTTTGTAATAACTGGTACAATATTTTTCTTTGTCGGTTAATGTGATGCATATTGTGGATTATATCTAATGTGTGATTGTGAACGATATCATGTAGTAGAAACGCGCTTGTTCGAATGATGTTATGTACTTAGCTCGTTTATTGTATGCATTTTTTGTCGGGAGCTTAAACAATTGTAAACTAGGTTAAGGGTGATTAACTCGAGTCATTTACTTGTGGTAAGGTGGGGGAACTTAAACTATTTCAATTAGATAAGAGGTTTTCGACCCAGATCGCTTACTAGTGGTAAGGGTGGGGAACTTAACTGTTTCAATTAAATAACAAGTGTTCGACCCAGGCCGCTTACTTGTGGTAAGGGTGGGGAAGTTAAATGATTTCAATTAAATAACAAGTGTTCGACATAGGCCGCTTACTTGTGGTAAAGGTAGGGAACTTAAACACTTTCAATTAAATAACAAGTGTTCGACCCAAGCCGCTTACTTGTGGTAAGGGTGGGGAACTTAAACGGTTTCAATTAAATAACAAGTGTTTGACCTAGGCCGCTTACTTGTGGTAAGGGTGGAGAACTTAAAGTGTTTCAATTAAATAACAAGTGTTCGACTCAGGCCGCTTACTTGTGGCAAAGGTGGGAAACTTAATAACAATGTAAAGGATGGATGAAGAGGTGAGTGTGTAATCAAGAACCCTTTGCTTTATTCATAATTTTTTAAGTGCCTTGTTAAAAACTCCTTGGCTAAAGCCCACCTTAGGAAAAAATGCCAAGTGAGGAAAAAGAGTACACCCAGGATTACAAGTATTCGATACAGTAAGTATTCTAACTGAAGTAAAATTTGAGATGGGACAAGTTCCAAGTGTTTGGTATTTCTTTGCCTATTAACTATTCAAGCTTGTAAGCGCCACCCCCGACATCCTTCTTTCTCACGCTACTGGCCATTCTCCAAACTAGGTCTCATCTACCGAATGATCGCGGGCATAAGTTCGCGTTATATTTTTTTTCGCCATCTGTTTAGTTGCTAAGTTGCGTATTTGAGCTTTGTCTCTAAATTCAGATAGGAGGTCGAGGTAGGTGTACATGTTTTAGTGGTTTTGCTCCAGGTCGTATAGTTCTCGGTGTAGAGATGGTTCGCCAATTTCTACCGGTATCATGGCCTCTACACCGTATACTAGACTGAAAAGGGATTCGTTTTTTGATGATTATGGGGTACATTTGTAGGCCCATAGTACTTCCATTAATTCTTCTGGCCATCGGCCTTTGGCGCTATCCAAGCATTTGCGCAACTCTACTAGTATGACTTTGATGGCTGCTTTGGCCTGTCCATTGGTTTGCGGATGTTTGACAAATCTGGTTATATGTTTAATGTCGAGGTCGATGTAGAACTTAGCAAGTTCTTTGTCTATGAATTGTCGGCCATTGTCAGTTATGATCGTTTGTGGGACGCCATATATGCATATGATATCTTTCCAGACGAACTGCTGCACTTGTTGGGCTGTGATGATGGCTAGTGATTTGGCTTTTATCCATTTGGTGAAGTAGTCGATGGCTACTATAAGAAATTTTACTTGGCCTTTGCTTGGGGAAAAGGGGCCGAGGATGTCCATTCCCCATTTTATGAAGGGCCATGGAGAGAGTATAGAGTGAAGTTATTCTTGCTTTTGATGGATGAGGTTGCCATGCTTCTAGCAAGGTATGCACTTTTTGACAAAGGTGTGGCAGTCTACCTCCATGGTTGGCCAAAAGTAGACGGCGCAAAGGATTCTGGTGGTCATCGTTCGTGCGCTAGAGTGATATCCACATATGCCTTCGTGCAATTCTTTTATTATGTATTGGGCTTGTTCGGCTGTGACACATTTGAGGACTGTTGGCCCTATCCCCGCTTGTATAAGTCATCTCCTATCATTGTGTACTTAACGGCTTTAGCCAGCCAACTCCTGTTAGCATTATGAGGGGGGTTACCAGTTCAAAGATACTGGATGTAAGGAGTTGTCCAATTGTCGGTTTGGTTCTGGGTTAGGTTAAGGCAGGTGTTTATTATGGATGGTGAAAATAATATTTATTGTAAGAGGGATCTGTGTCGACTTTTTAGCTTAGTACTAACTAATTTAGATAATATGTCAGGCCTGACATTCTCAGTTCTGAGGATGTGTTGGATGCATACGCGTTCAAAGGCAGATTGAATGATGTTTCAAACTAGGTGATAATATTGCATGAGAATAAGGTCTTTAATATGGAATGCGTCGTTTAAATGGCCCATTGTGAGTTTAGAATCAGTTTTGCACGTGAGTGTTTTGATGCCGACTTCACGAGTGAGGGATAAGCCGGTGAGGATGGCTTCATATTCGGCTTGATTGTTGGAGGTCTTGAAGGCGAAATGAAGGGATTTTTTGATGAGGATGTCGTTGGGGCCTTCAAGGACAATGTTGGCACCTGCCCCCTTCGGATTCGAAGAACCATCAACATAAAAGTGTCTATTGGTCTTCTTCGGAGGTGTGTTTGAGGTCGTTGACGAAATCAAGGAGGCATTGAACTTTGTTGGGGCCGTGGGGTTCATAACGGATGTTTAACTCGAATAATTCTACGGCCTAGGACGACATGCGGCCGACAAGGTCTGGCTTTTGGAGTATCTTCTGGATGGGGTAATCGGTTTTGACGATGATGTTGTGGTTTTGGAAATAGGGGCGTAGGCATCGCGCTGCGTGTACTAGGGATAGGGCCAAATTCTCCACCATTTGGTATCTGGTTTCTGGATCCTGCAAGGTACGACTGACGAAGTATACAGGGTGCTGAGTGCCCTTGACATCTTGAACAAGTGTGGCGCTTATGGTGTAATCCGTGGTGGTGATGTAGATAAGGAGGGGTTGATGAAGGTTCGACTTATGGATGATAGGTGGTGATGTTAAAGTATTTTTAAGGTTTTGAAAAACTCGCTCACATTCGTCGTTCCAAGAGAACCTCACAGATTTTTTGAGTAGTTGAATGATGGGCTGGGTTTGCTTAGCTAACTTGGGTTGATGAAGTGGCCATTGGGATCTGATTGTATCTGAAATAAGCATCTAGGAAACTGGGGACCGTGTTGTCAACGGCACCGTCAACTAGCCAGTCAATATTGGGTAAGGGGTAGGCGTCCTTGGGGCAGGCCTTATTGAGATATATGTAATCAACACACATTCGCCATTTACGGTTAACGTTTTTTACCAGAACTACATTGGAGAGCCAGGTGGTGTAGTGGGATTCTTCGATGAATCCTGCGTTGAGTAACTTGTCGGCTTCGACCTTTGTTGCTAGTCGACGTTCTTCACCAAGCTTCTATTTTTTCTGAGAGACATTTCTGGCTTCTTTGTAAATGGAGAGTTTGTGGACCACGACGTGAGGGTCAACACCGAGTAAGTCGGTGGCAGACCAGGCGAAGAGGTTGGTGTGGCTGAGGAGATTGGGTGTAAGCATTTCACATTGGTCGTGTTGAAGACCAGTGCCCATCTTGAGGGTGCATCCATTAAGGAGTTCCAGAGGTATGGTTTCATCAACAGGCTCGAGGCGTGCATCACGACCTACTTTAGCGTCCAAATCATCTCCAGATAAGGCTATGCCAGAGCCGGGTGGACGTTCAATATGGTTTGTTTGAAGGATGGGTAGTTGTGGGCGTAGGCTGGCCATGTAGCATTCCCGCGTGAGCCGTTTGTTGTCGTGGATGGTGAGGATGTCGCTGGATGAGGAGGGAAATTTCAAGGCCAGATGAGGTGTAGATACGACTACGCCTAAACTATTGAGGGGCGATCGGCCGAGGTGTACATTGTATGACGTGGACGCGTCTAGAAAAAGGAAACAAATGGGGATTGTTTTGGTTTGATTGTTATCATGAAAGACGTTGTGGAGGTCGATGTAGCCGCGAGTGGAGACCTTCTCCTCGGAGAAGCCGTATATGGGTTCATCGTAGGAAACCATGGCAGTGGTTGGAAGCTGTAGTTTCTGGTATGTCGTCTAATATAGTATGTCGACTAAACTACCTTGGTCGATAAGAACTTTCTTGACTGCATAGTTTTCCAGTTCAACCGTGATGACCATGGGGTCATCCTGTTGGTGATCAACACCATGGAAGTCATCGTTTGTGAAGGTGATGGGAGGCATGCAGTGTCTATGGTGGGAGTGGGTTATATGGTTGATGGATTGGAAGTGGCAAAGATGTTTCTTTTTGGCCGAAGAGGTAGAGCCTCCACTAGCGAAGCTGCCAAAGATAGTGTTAATGGTGCCACGTAGTAGGGGATCGGTTAGGGCGGCATCAGTGCGAGCAGGTTGGGGGTCATGGCTAATGGGTTGGTGAGGATGTTTGTCGCGACAAGAGTTCCGGGGAGGATGTCGGTGATCAGATCATGAAGGATGTGGATGGTTTACATTCGTCTGTAGTATGGCCATTGTTACGGTGATAGCGACAGTATTTGGTCATGTCAGCATTGGGAGGATTGGATGTTTTGCGAGGTGGTGGGATGAGGTCGGCTTGTAGAGCTTCATCTAGAAGGTGGGATCTAGGGACGCTCAGAGTGCGTATCAGGTGAAGCGAGGTTGTCGAGGTTCTCTAGGTCTAGGGTCAGGCCGTGAAAGGGGTTTGGTGGGGGTGGCAACGGAGGTGTGTAGTCGTTGCAGAACTTCGTATGGAGGGTTTGCATCTCTTCCATGCGGATGTAGTCTACAACGCAGAGCTTCAGTTCGTGCATGGATGTGGGCAAGTGTAGGTAGACGTTATTGGCGAAGGGGCCGACTTTAAGCATGAGCGACATACATTACTGTATCATCTCTTGGTTAAGGTGTGGTATGAGGAGGACGGCCCTGCTAAAGCGGTCGATGAAGATTCACAGCGTCTCATCTTGTTCCTGTCTGACGTCGAGGAGAGAGAGGGTTGTGGTTTGATATGGGCGATTGCCGGCGAAGTGAGTAGTGAACATATGGGAGAGGGTGTCGAAGTAGTCGATGGAGTATGTGGGTAGGGTGGTAAACCATTCGAGGACAAGGCCTTTAAGGGTGGTTGGAAAGGCTTTGCAGAAAACGACACCGTGAGAAGTGTAGAGGGTGACGTGCGTTATGTATACTTTGAGGTGCTTATTTGGAACGGTTTCGCCTGTGTAACGGTGCAGCATGAAAGGTTCCCACTGGGTAGGGAGGGGATGATGTCATCCCAACAAGGCTTATAGCTTGGGCAACGCCTAGGCCCAAATCATGCACAAGGCCCAATCCATGGCCCGCATGCATATCAAGCCTAAGCCAATCAAGAGGCACAATAACAAGGGGCATGCTAAAAAAAGATCAAATTGGGCTTCATTCAAGATGGCCCAAACCCACATGGGCTTCTTATACTCTTCACATGGGCCAAAGAAGATGTGAAGATTTGAAGAGATATCTCAATAGCAATAGAATAGCAATAATATTGGCCCATTGTTTAGGCTTTGCTTTCTAGAATAATAAGTCAAACAATGAGTAATTCAATTGATAAAATTGGGCTTGACTAAGCCCAATAGGAGATTTGGCCATGAGCTATCAAAAGAGCCAAGGTGGACTAGGTGGAAGTCAACACTTCTTCCTACACCTCATGGATCTAAAGCATCCAAGGGTTAGGAATGCTTCCTCCTTTTCCAAGGCATCATCCAACGGCCAAGATCAAGCCTCCTTCTCCAAGCTTGATCTAAGGGCCAAGATCAAGGCCCACTCCATCCAAGGGCTCTCCTTTCTCATGTGTAAATGGCTTCATATAAAAGCCAAAATTTCACTCATTTGTAGACACTCTTGAATTTTGCAATAGAAGCATAGTGTTGAGAGTACTCCACCTTATGGAAGCTCCATGAAGTATACGTGATCCATGGAAGGGAGTGGAAGCAAGTGTTTAAGGCTCTTGCTAAGCATTAGTTTGGACTAAGGTGTTTGAAGGTTTAGCTTAAGAGAAAGCTAAGGGAAGGTGGCTAGAGGAAATGATTCAATCCTCTAGCAAAGGAGACTCTCAAATGCAATAGGGTGGAGTACTCTCAACACTATGCTTGGAAAAGGAGGCTTGATCTTGGCCATTGGATGATGCCTTGGAAAAGGAGGAAGCATTCCTAACCCTTGGATGCTTTGGATCCATGAGGTGTAGGAAGAAGTGTTGACTTCCACTTAGTCCACCTTGACTCTTTTGATAGCTCATGGCCAAATCTCCTATTGGGCTTAGTCAAGCCTAATTTTATCAATTGAACTACTCATTGTTTGACTTATTATTCTAGAAAGTAAAGCCTAAACAATGGGCCAATGTTATTGCTATTCTATTGCTCTTTGAGACATCTCTTCAAATCTTCACATCTTCTTTGGCCCATGTGAAGAGTATGAGAAGCCCATGTAGGTTTGTGCCATCTTGAATGAAGCCCAATTTGATCTTTTTTTAGCATGCCCATCATTATTGGGCCTCTTGATGGGCTTAGGCTTCATATGCATGTGGGCCATGGATTGGGCCTTGTTCATGATTTGGGCCTAGGCGTTGCCCAAGCTATAAGCCTTGTTGGGATCACATTAGGGGGTGTAGGCGATATAATCGGTAAAAGGGTGGCGGTGCCTGGGTTGTTAGGATGGTAGCGGGTGAGGTGGAATGGGATGGTGGATGAGAGTAGGAAAGGTGGAAGTAAAGTTGTGAGGTAGGATGTGGGTGGTGGGAAGGGTGGCAGCGGGGGTAGGTGCTATAAGGTGTCCTGTGAGGGTAGGATGGAAGTGTGTATGATGGGTCGAGATGATGAGAGTTTGTTGAATGGTAGTGAAGGTGTGCGGGGTAGGATTGTACTCACTTTCCCCCCCACTAGGCTGCAAAGCCCGGGACTTTGTGGCTTCTGACGTTTCTTTGGCTTTTCCCTTTTGGGTGGGATCAACCTCAATCTTTCTCCTTAGCCGGGATTTTTCATGTCTGAGTGCCTCCATTTCATCAACACTGCGCTTCTTCATATCAATTAGCTCTTGTTGCATTTTGGCTTGGCCTTCCAAGATAGCGACCAAGTCCGGGGTGGTACCAGCAGGTGCTACAAGGCCTGCTTTAGTTTGCTTGTTGACTCCGGCTCTGCTGCGGGTAGAGACCATCTTCAAGGGAATGCGGGTAGATCCGTAAAGTATTACTTTGGGCCCCACGGTGGGCTCCAATTGTTCCTGCGGAGAACAAATAAGAGATGCTAGACATGAATGATACCTTACCTCAATCCGTAATCTCCTTAGTAGGCTCCTCTTCGGTTGATGTATGTTATTTGTTGGCGTCTCGGCTAGCACTGGTCTGGACCCAAGAGGGGTTACCTGCGGAGAAGACTCTGACGCTCAAGTCAGCAAAGAATTCCTTAAAAAGTCAAATCTCATGATTAAGGGATTAATGAATTTGTACCTTTAATTAGTGGGGTCCATGCATATTTATAGATTATTAATTATGTCTGCCACGTCATGGCTAGGCTTTTGATTGGACCGCAGATGGGCCTGGGCCAAGCTTAGGCCCTACAGTTTGATTATTGTGGGCCCCAGGGGCCTGATTAGTAGTGTTTTAGATCTATCAAGTTCTCGTTCAATTTCCTTAAGTTAGCGGCTTAGGTCGCTTACTCTTGCTTTGTTCGACATACATGATTATTGTTTGCTTTCTTGAGGGGGCTATGTAGGCAAATCCCATGGTTGTATTCAAGCTAAGCCGCCTAGGTGTAATATTTTTTCATAAATGTGTTTTGCCTTTTAATCAAGTAAAAGTAATGATTTTTACATTGTAGCAAGTTTGCACGGTGTTTTAATCTACATGATTGTTAATCACATAAGTTCAAGGGTTTTTAATTTTGATTGAGAATGTTCTTTCATTAAATGGGTTTCTGCCAATTTTTGAGAATGTACTTTGATGAGAGTGAAAACTTTAACTAGACTTAATAAAAGATGTACTTTGGTTAATTAGCTTTTTGCTTGACATTAGAGGTAAAAGAATGGACATGATTAAGCATAGTAATATTTAATTGAGAATGTACTTTGGTTTAATTTACTATGATTAATCTACAAAATTATTGTTTTCAATTGAGAATTTACTTTGGTTAGTAGTGAAAAGGCTAGCAAATTTATTCAGAATTTACATTGATTAATTTGCAAATCTACAACAATAATTAATTGGGTAATAATCTTTAGATAACCGATGATAAATCCTATGTTGAAAAAGTAGTGGAATTAATCTATTTTCTCTATCATTGCTTTATATTTTTTTATCTTTCACCAATTTTATTCTCTTGTTACTTTTATTATTTGACTAACCATTTTATTATAGTTTTTATAAGAACTAATTTGTTAGAAATCAATTTTGTGTTCATTGGGAAACAACTAAGGGTTGACTTTACCCATACTAATCTTTTGGCTACTTGCTTAACAATACTAGAGTTGTTACAAATAAGTAGTATTAATTTGATCGCTTCACGAAAGCATTATCACTGTTAACGATTGGGATGGGATGTCCCAAGCCGAAGATCGAGACGCACTAGTGTAGATTATTGTTTTTAACTCGCCTTATATGCCTCGGTTATCTAAGAACCGAAGCATATAATGACGCGGTGGCATTTTTGCAATTCCAACCAACTTTTATGCCTCAATTCACAGAACACCCAAAGAAAAAAATGTGTTATGCTTTGGTTCATTAAAAATTGGTGCCAAAAGCTTGCATATGCCTCGCTTGTGGAGTATCGAAGCCAAAAACTTGGCTAATATTTCAAAAATGCCACTAGTCGTTTCATATTTGGCCTCGATGGCAGAAGACCGGTTCCAAAAGCTCTCATATGCCTCAATTATTAATTGAACCGAGGCCATAGAGTTTAATTAGGGCTCAAAACACTTACCCTATTTTCCTCTTCTTCTTCCCTGCGCTTCTTCTCTTCTCCGCTACTGATGAGTGCATATTTTTGCCCTCATTCAGTGTTTAATTCTGGGTATTTAATTGAATTTGTGTGCTTAAAGAGTGATTTAATTGACAATTCTGATAATTCGACTATTTGAGCTTGTGTAATAAAAATGTCTTAAAAAGTGATTTTTAGCTGCATAAATTATTTTTGGATATTTTGACGTTTGTTGATGCAGCTGAAGGTAAGATTAAGCTCATTTAAGGTGGAAAAATAAATTGATTGAAGTTACAAACCACCTTTAAATAAGGTTGAAATTAGCAAGTTCTCGAAAAATCACTTCTGCACCAAGTTTTTATTTTACACTTCTCCAAAATCCCTTATTTCAAGTAGACCACTTAAAAACTTGTTTTGCACCCCTAGTTTTACTAAGTTGCACCCCTTTTACCACTTAAACTGCACTCAACTAGATCATGCCATGTGGCAATCCTTACCTTCTAAATCTGTCCAACCACATGATGACACGTGTCATGAACCTCCACTCATTAAATTGACCAATCAGAGAATGACACCTCATCACCCTCTCTTCTTCAACCAACCAGAAATCCTAGCCTAAATCTTCACTATGTTTCTGCCGCCATTACACTCAATGTCGTCAACCATTACTGCCGCAGAACCACCATCTTCGCACCATGACAACCACCATTGCAGCTGCGTTCCACATGCAACATCTTGTCAAAGCAAAACGTAACCAACGCACGCCTCACTATGAAAATTGCACCATTGAACTTTGTTCAAGAATTGTGTGAAACAGCGGCGCCACCACGAAAGCACCGCGGAGCAGCACCTATTCCAGCAGCAAAACATGCACATGTTGGCGCCACTATAGTAGTCGCGACTGACGTTGAACACCATTGACAACCACCGCTATAGTGCGATTAAACTGCGTCGCGCATGAACCTTTCACAGATCTGGACCTGTTCGTCTATGCAAAACCAGCAACCTCTATTCACCTGATCAGAAACGGAGCAGCGACGTGCACTTTCCATTGTAGCAGTGAGGATCAGCCTCATTCCTCTATTACAAATGCAGAAACCCTAATTTAGGAAAAAGAAAGCTTCATTTGTGACAAAGAGAGGAATGCCACATGTCAACTTCTCAATGGACAATCAACGGGTCAAATTTGGTCAAACATTGCATATTTTGGTCAAAGTTGGTCTAAGAAGATCAAAAGAAAGGGGTTGAAGTGCAAATTTTCATCCTTTTGGATTTTCCAGCAAATTTGGACCATAGGATTGAAAATGGCTTATTTAGAAAATTAATGCAAATATTATGTGGTGATAATTTATTAGATATCTTTATATAATTAATTTATTTAATTATATAATAAATTATTAACCAACTATATTTGTTAAATATTTTTAAAACTAACTATCTCTCCAAATATTTTTAAAATAACTATAAAGATAAATAATATTTATCTTTATTTTAAAAGATATTTGAGAGGTTTTAGCAACCAAAAAGTCCAGTCCAAGTCCTATATAAAGAGACCAAGGGAGGAGAAGAAAAAGGACAAGCTTGGGACATCGGAGTTTTGGAACCCTTAAGGGAGCCTAATTTCGTTTCCTTTTTCTCTCTATTCCTCTTTCTATTTTTATTTTACTTTTGCATTCCATGGAATGCTAAACTTCTTGGGTTGATTCAATTGTAATTTCATTATGGACTCTGAGGTTAGAATGAAATAATTTCTTTGTTCATTTTATTATTGTTGAGGTTTTAATTCATCTATGTCTTTTATCTTTGAATCACATAAAAAGTAATGATTTTAGATCTATATGCATGTTGATCATATGAGTCCAAGGGTTTTTAAATTTAATTGAGACTTTACTTTGGTTTTATTTAGGCATATGAAGTGAAAATCTCATGTGTTAATTTCTGATTCAACTTGATCAGTCACCTGAGAAACTTTCATGTGATGAAATGAGTTTTAATAATTGAGATTTTACTTTGGTTAAAGGTATTTACTCTAACGAAAATTAATCGAGACTTTACTTTGATTAATAAAGCTTTTTATTTGGTGAGGAGATAAAAGAATAGACATGATTAGGCATAGTAAAATTTGATTGAGACTGTATTTTGGTTGAATTTACTATGGATAATCTAAAAGTTCTCACTGTTAATTGAGATTGTACTTTGGTTAAAAGTGAGAACGCCAACAAATTAATTGAGACTTTACATTGATTAATTTGCAAATCTACAACAATAATTAATTGAGCAATAATCTTTAGGAAACCAATGATGAATCCTATTTTGAAAACAACATTGGAATCAACCTATTTTTCTTTACTATTATTTTTATCTTTTTATGTTTATCTCTTATATTTTTATTATTTTATTTGACTAACTCTTTTGTATAGTTTCATAAGAACTAATTTGTTAAAAATCAATTCTATGTTCGTTGGGAGACGACTTTGGGTTACTTTACCCTTTATATTTTGTTGACTACTTTCTGAACAATATTGAAGTTGTTATAGATAAGTAGTATTAATTTGATTGCGTGAACGACAACGTTATCAGCTACAACTCTATTTCTCTCTTCTCTCTCTCTGTAACCCGCACATCCATTGGTTCTTTCTCGCTGCCACCACGTTGTCGTTGCTTCTGCCACCGTTGCCTCTGCTATTTCTCTACACCTCCATTTCCTGCACCCCCTCCCTACTTTCCAGCCACCGTCGCGCCGCCGTTCCTCAAGGTAAGTTTCCAACGCATTTTCTTTTTGTTTTCCATTTTGTATATATTTATTTTCAATTTGGGTTATTGTTGAGTCACAAGAATTTAAGAGCATTGGGTTTGAAGTTGTGTGGGGTGTTTTGAGTAGTTTTGTAAGAGAATTGGGTCTAAATTTAAGAGCATTGGCTCTGAATTTTAAAGCATTGAGTCTGAATTTAAGAGCATTGTAACAACACTACAATTCAATAGGTAATATATTTTGTTAAGGTTTTTGGTTGTTTTTGTTTTTTTCTATTATTTATGACCTTCCCTTTTGTTTTTTATTGTCTCTTGTAGCTCTCAAAAATGTGGTTAGCGTTGCATTGCATCATCTTCCATTGTCATTCGCTTTTTACGCTCCAGATTCCTAATTCTAATATTTTCCTATGATTTTGTAGTTTGTTATGTATTAGTTTTATATTTTATATATGTGGTTAATTATTTGTTTAAATATGTTGTTTGCTTTTCTTATAGTGTGAGTTAGCCTTAGTTTACCGTTTGAGATTCAATACGAAAATTATGTATTGTCCCTGAGTTTTCATTTTGAAGAAGCTACATTTTTTTTAAATTATTATAAGAGGATACAATACTAATAATTTAAATGTATTGAATCTTGAATTGTCCGATTGGACAGTTTAAGAAGATTAATCACTTTCTAGTAGTTTATTGGTGCATATATTTTAAAAGACATATCTTAAAATTCAATAATATTTGTCAACTATGTTTTGTATTGATCTTTGGGTGCATATTTTATTGTGCTTAATAATCACTTTCATTTCGTGTATCCTGAAGGCCAATGCGAAATGCTGGCAAAATTTTGTGAAATTTAAGATATGCATTTTAAAATTAAGATGTACTTATAAAATAAATAAAAGTGAATATTGTTTAATGGGATAAGGTCCCACCTGGATTACTGAAATTGTTCACGCAATTTCAGTATATATATGTATGGATCGAGATTGGATTAATTTACCACACATCAGTACTGAATATGAGAACGAAGTAGAAGAATTTATACAATTTACGCAACGCTTTGAGAGTAGAAGTGATGATGAGGTGAAGTTTAGATGTCCTTGTGTCAACTGTTTGAATGAGAGAAATTTGAATGCAACTCAAGTTAGAGAACATCTTATTTGTGATGGTTTCCTTAGAAGTTATACAATATGGACATGGCACGACAAATTAATAGACTTTCCAAATGTTTCTCGAACTGAACATGTTGTCCACTCCACCATGAAAGAGCGACGAGAAGAGCGAGTAGAAGAAGACAATATGAAGGACATGATACGGGATGTTGGCACATAAGCTTTTGCACAAGCGCAAGTGTATGAGACGATGTCTGCTGATGCGAAAACTTCGTTGTAAGTCAGTTCAACTAAGTTCACGTGATTGTTAGCGGTTTTAAGACTTGTGAATTTGAAAGCGACCAATGGTTGGACAGATAAAAGTTTCACAAAATTGCTCATGCTCTTGAATGAAATGCTTTCCAAGGGAAATGCTCTACCTACTCGAAACTATGACGCCAAGAAAATTCTTTGTCCAATGGGTATGGAGTATAAAAGGTTACATGCATGTCCTAGTGATTTCATATTTTACAGAAAAGAATTTGAAGATTTGAAAAAATCTTCAAAGTGTGGGTCATCACGGTATAAGCAAAAGGAAGGATCTACTTTGAAAGTAGTCTGGTACCTTCTAGTCGTGCTCATACTTAAGCGTTTGTTTGCAAAAGACGTTAAAAACCTTAGATGCATGCAATTGAGAGAAGATGTGATGGACTGCTTCATCATCCAACTGATTCAATGCAATGGAAAAATATTGATCAGGAGTTTCCCAAGTTCAGTCAAGAATGTAGAAATATTCGATTTGGCTGAGCTACCGATGGAATGAATCCATTTGGTAATTTAAGTGCAAACCACAATTGTTGGCTCGTTATATTATTCATTTACAATTTATCTCCTAAACTCTATATGAAGAGAAAATACATGATGTTGTCTGTGATGATATCTGGTCCAAAGTAGTCTGGAAATGACATAGATGTATATCTCAATCCACTAGTTGAAGACTTGAAGTTGTTGTGGGTTGATGGGGTTGAAGTATTTCAAGATGCATGCAATGTTATTTTGCATCATTAATGACTTTCCATAATCTGTCGGGGTACAATGTTAAAGGTCATAAAGCATGTCCTATATATGAAGAAAACACTACATTTCATCAATTGAAAAATGGAAGGAAGACCGTGTATCTGCACCATCGAAGGTTTTTACAAGCTAATCATCCTTATCGAAGGTTAAAGAAAGCATTCAATATATGACCTTTAAATTCATGAAAAGGTTAATAAAGTACATCATGTATTTGGCAAAACATCCAAGAAGTCATCTGCATCGAGCCTTTGAAAGAAAAAATCATTATTCTTTGATCTTCCATATTGGTCAAAGTTACAAGGAATTGTATATATGTCATGCATGTAAAGAATAATATGTGTGATAGTTTGATTGGTACACTACTTAACATTCAGGGAAAAACAAAAAATGGAGTAAATGCTCATTTGGATTTGGTTGAAATGAATATTCGAGAATACATGGCACCAAGGGAGGTTTGTGTGCATTCTTCTCTTCAATTTGTAGCAAAGTTATTGATCCTTTCAAGTTAGATGAACTTTAAGTCGAGATTGTTATTATCTTGTGTCAACTAGAGATGTTTTTCCCTCCATCATTTTTGGACATCATGGTACATTTACTTGTTCATTTGGTAAGAGAAATCAAGTTTTGTGGACTTATATACTAAAGATGGATGTATCCCATTGAACGTTACATGAAGATTTTGAAAGTGTATGTGAAAAATCAATATCGTCCAGAAGCTTCAATGATCGAAAGGTATATTGCTGAAGAAAGTGTCGAGTTTTGTTGAGATTGCATGGCAAAAGCAAAATCGATTGGAGTTCTTTAGAGATCATGGTTGAACAGGTGTTCTATAAGTAACAACATACGAGGTGTGAGTATGATTAGCAAAGATCACGAACAGTTGTTGCAAGCACACCTATACATATTGAACAACACAGATGAGGTGATGTCTTACTTATCTACACACAAAGTCATTGTGAAAGATAACAATCCAAGACCATCAAAGAAATGGCATTTGATGGAGCATAATAGAACATTTATGCATTGGTTTAAATTCGAGGTTTTGAAAGATCCGCAATGTTTTGAGACCTTGATGTGGTTAGTGAATGGGTTGAAATTTGATGTCGTTAGAGGTTCCCTTAAATAGAAATGTTTAGGGGTCTCTTAGCAAACACAAAAGTTATAAAAAGGATAACAATACAAATAACAAAACCTAGACTCTAGAAAGTAGGTCAACAAATGAGCATATGGACACATTCTAGAAGCCTTCTTGGCCAAGGCAAGGTGGATGCTCCTTCTAGATGTTTCTAGACTTCTTGGTGGACAAGGCATGTGGTCATCCTTTCTAGATGTTTCTAGAAAGCTTTGCTCATTCTCTTTCTTCCACATGTGCTCTCCAAAAGCCATTTAAATGTGTCACTTGTTAATCAATCAAAGTAACTTCTTGATTAATTCTAACCTAAGTTTTTACCTCTAATCAAAGTAACTTCTCAATTATTAGCAAAAATTCATGCAATCATATGAAAGTATCTAAAATTAATCAAAGTAACTTCTTAATTAAAATTTAAAAACCCTTAGACTCATGCCATTGTTAAGTTGTGTAGATTTAACACTATGCTAACTGCTATAATGTAAAAATCATTACTTTTACTAGATTAAGAATCAAAAGACATAGATGACAAATAAATCTCAACAAGAATCAAAAGAACAAATACATTAATTCAGCTAACCTTAGAATCTAGTTAAGAAATTACACTGGAATCAACCTTAAAAGCTTAGACCTCTATGGATTGGATGGAATACATGATAAATGATGAATGCAAGAAAAATAAAAGCGATGGAAGAACGAGAGATGTGGTGGATTATGGTAGCTGCCAAAACCAGATAGTTGCTAAGTGTTTTTCTTCTACTCCATTGGATCTCTTTATATAGGCTTCGATTGGACATGGACTTTATCTGTTCTGTTGCTGAAATCTTTTATCTTTATTTAATTAATTAGCAACTTATTTTTTGTCCAATTTCTAATTATGCCCCTCTTGTTTGACAATTTTACCAGAATCTGCAATGTTTGACTAGTCTTTGACTAAAATTGACCAGTTTTGACTAGTTGAGTGACCCATGAGAGACTAACATGTGGCAGCTTCTTCTCTCTCCCAAATTAGGGTTTCTGCAGATTCACATTGCACTGGCTGTTGCCGTAGGTTCGTTAATGTGTTCCAGAATGCAGAGGTTATTCGTGGTGGCTCACGATGGTCCATTTTGCAATGGTGGTTGTCTACGTTTCTTCTCCTTTGGCTGCGCAGAGGTTCGAACAGGTGTTTTTGCTTCTGCTCATTGTGGCTACGTGTGGTAGAGAACGATGTAGACACCGTTGGTGCACGAGGATGATGGCGCGATGGTTGTGGATTCAACGTTGCAGGTGCGTCATGGTGTAGATCTGGTTCGTGAGTTGCATTAAGTTCGCTGTTGTTGCGAAACAATGGTGACGGGTTCTCGTTCCAAAGTTATGATGGTGGATGCGTGAAGGTTTCGCTAGTGCAGGTTGATGGTGGTGCTACCATTGAAGGTGCGTGAAGGTGCAATTTAACGACAAACTCCTTGCACTGCATTCGAACAAATGTGGTGGTGTGTTGATTAAGTTGAGATGCGTGAGATGGAAGATGATTCCATGGTGGCCGGAGAGTTTTAACGCAGTGGTTTTCTGCGTCACGGTGGCTACATTTTCCAACATGGTGGTGACAGTGTGGAGTGTAGTGGCGGCAAAATTATGGTGCTAGGGTTTCTCATTTGAGAGATAGGAAAGATATGATGACGTGGCAAGTTCTAATTGGTTGATTTATGAGTGTTTGGATTTAAACACATGTCATGTTTTGGTTGGTCTCTCAATTAGTGGAGGATTACCACATGGCATGATCTTGTTAAGTTGGGTTTAAGTGTTAGGAGGGGTGCAACTTAGTAGAAACTAGGGGTGCATAACAGGTTTTTGGGTGGTCCAATTGAAGGAGGAGTGTGTTAAATAAAAATTAGGGGTACATTAAGCTCCTGACTATTTCTTTCCAGAATTTACTGATTTTGGACTTATTTCGTAACTTTGAATATTTCAAATCCACACTTTTAATAACCCAAATTAAATTTCAGCTGCATTAACAAACATTAGAATATCCAATAATATTTTATACAACTAAAATCACTTTTACGCCATTTTTATCTTATGAACTCAATAAATCCAATAATCACAAATCCTGATTAAATCAATCTTTTAAGCACTAAAATTTAATTAAATCCCCAAATTTAAATATTAAATGAGGGCAAAAATTTGAATTCATCACTTATCTCTCCATGTGTCACCTATTAATGGTCCTAAAAAACAAGTAAAATTGGATTAGCATCTTGGCTTAGGTTAAGATGATCTTAAGTCAACAAGTTAACCTTATACCAAAGTCAACAAGTCCACTAAGAAAAGTCAATTAAGCCAACTTCAAGGAATTCAACTAAGGAAATTAAAAAGAAAGGAAGGGATTAAGGAACTCCCTTTCTCCTTAGCATGTGCCATGGGATATCATCCTTGGTAGGGATTAAGCCTTCATCACTAGGTTAAAATGGACTTTCTTTTAAACAGCCAAGAATGATACATTTCATGCTTTTAAAAGGTTTGCCAAGGTTTTAGAAAATGAAAAGAGTTATAAGATTGTGTCTAATCGAAGTAATCATGGTGGATAGTTCCAAAAATGAAAAGTTTGAACATTTTTGTGAAAAACATGGCATTAAACACAACTTTTCACCTACTAGAACTCCACAACAAAATGGATTAGTTGGAAGAAAGAATAGATCACTTGAAGAAATTGTAAGGACCATGTTAAATGAAAGTTCATTGCCAAAGTACTTTTTGGTTGAAAAAGTCAACACGGTTAGTTATGTTTTAAATCATGTGTTATTAGGCCTATTTAAAAAAAAAACTCTTATGAGCTTTTCAAAAGTAACAGTCCTGTTTTGACTCACCTAAAGTGTTTGGTTTTAAATGCTTTATTTCTAGTAATGGAAAAGAACAACTTGGCTAGTTTGATGCTAAAGTAGATGAAGCTATATGTCTTGGTTATACTACAAATAATCATGCATATAGAGTTTATAATAAAAGGTTAATGACTGTTGAAGATTCTATGCATGTGGTCTTTGATGAAACTAACCCTAAATTGCAAGACTAAATCTCAAAGAATGCAGATGATGAAGATATACTCTTGGAGAAGCAATTTGAAATAGTAAATCAATTAACTGAAAATGAAATGTAGTCGACTGAAATGACAGTTTGCAGCAACCTACCCAAGGAGTGGATTGAATCTAAAGGGCTATTAAACGACAACATCATTGGTGACATTAATAAAGGAGAATCCACTAAATGCATACTTACTCATTGTGAACCTGTTGCGTTTGTTTCACAAATAGAACCTAAGAATGTGAATGATGTTATAAATGATAGTAATTGGGTTATTGCGATGCAAGATGAACTTAATCAATTCACTAGACATGATGTGTGGTCTCTAGTTCCTAGAAGTGATAACACAAATGTAATTAGCACTAAATGGGTGAGCTAGTCTACTTTTTAGGGCTGCAAGTCAAACAACTCAAGCGAGGAACATTTTAAGTCAGTCAAAATAATGTTTTGATCTGTTGAAAAAGTTTAAAATGGGGAATTGTAAAGGAGTTGTCACTCCAATTGCTAAAAGTGTGTTATGGATTCAGATGAGGCTATGCATCAAGTTGACTCAACCAAATATAGAGGGTTAATTGGTTATTTGCTCTATCTAACAACAAGTAGGCCAAACATTCAATTTAGTGTATACTTGTGTGCAAGATTTCAATTTGATCCCAATGAGTCACATTATAAAGCTGCAAATAGGATTCTCGAGTATATGAAAGGGACAATCAATGTTGGACTACGGTATCTAAGTGATTGTAAGATAAATTTTAGTGGATTTTCAAATTCTGACAATACATATGCAAATTGGATAGGAAAAGCACAAATAGAACATGTCACCTTCTGGGCTCAAGCTTAATATCATGGAATAATAATAAGCAAGTTTCCATGGAACTCTCCACAACTGAGGCAGAGTATATAGTAGTTGGTCGTGCTTGTGCTCAAATCATTTGGATAAAACATCAACTCTTGGATTAAGGAGTGAAGTTTGTAAAGGTATCATTGTATTGTGATAAAACTAGTACAATTAATCTAACTAAAAACCGAATACAACACTCTAAGACCAAGCATATTGAAATAAGACATCACTTCATTAGAGATCATATACAAAAAGATGATTGTGAAATTAAATTTGTTAAAACTAGCTTATTTGTTCACAAAACCATTAGCTCGTGATAGATTTAACAAGCTAAGAACTGAACTAAGCATATTGTATATGAAAAATGTAATCTGATGTATTTTTAGCATGTTAATCTTATAAACTCATACATTGATTTCATTTAAATAAGTTAATGTGTGCATAATTGTGAACTATCACAGTTAGTTTCTTGATTTCATAATTTTATGCATTAATTTCACTTAGACAATCATTGTTGTTGGAAACATAATTTGACACATCTTTTAGTCTGTTAATTTTACAAATCTATGCATGGATTTCATTTAAACAACATCTAGATACATGAATTTCAATCTTAAAAATTTTTAGTCTATTTATTTTTCAAATCTATGCATTAATTTCAGTTAAACATCATTTAAATACATGAAGTTTAAGTTTACAATATTTTAATCTGTTGTTGTTACAAATGTATGCAATGATTTCACTTAAATAGAAACCAGATATAGGAAGTTCAATTTTACTAATTTTTTATTCAGTGGATCTTTCAAATATGTGTTGATTTCGCTTAACCAAATTTTGTGTGTAAAGAATCAATATCTGGTGAACTTTTAGAATGTTGACTTAAACAACAAATATTTGAATAAAATAGATTCAAAAGTTGACTGGGTCAAAGAAATGGTAATGTGATCAGGTACAACTTGCTCTTAACAACTATTGCATCAACTATTTGTTATTTTTCTAAATGCATTGACCATAAAGCATATGTGTTGCATGATTCCAATGTGCATGCACCTTACATGATTTGAACTGATTGATCTACTCATAAAAACTCATTGGAAACATAATGCTTTAATTTGATTCTGAAATCTAATGCATTATGTTGCTTTCATAACCTAAACATAATTAAATACAATAAATATGCACAATTCAACTAACTAATTATGTATTCAACGTGTTCATCTATAAATGTTGCATTTGCAAACATGCATCTCCATCCATATTTTTTAGATACAGCTACACCTACAGTCATCATGCCTTGTCACCAACAACGCCATGTTCAATCTAAGGAAGAACACTCCATTCCTCCCACTTCTAGCTCTCCAAATCATGAACACAAAGGCAAAATTGAGGCTTAGTTTGAAGGAAATAAAGACAACATACAAGTGTTCCTCATAGACATAACCAAGAAGCACATAAGCATTCCTAAGGTGTTGTGATACTCATGGCTTTGAATTAAGGGGTTTGAGGGTCTCTAACAACAACCCAAACACCAAAAGTTGAAGATGTTTCTTAAACTTTTAGGGAAGATATATCTTGACCTGGTGAAGGTTTTTTTCACCAATTTGTAATTCAAAAGTAGTTTTTTGTTGTAATGTGTAAAGGGGTTCAAACAGAGATTTTCAAGAAAGTCTAGAAGGATGTTGCTTGTTGATGAGTGCGTATTTTTGCCCTCATTCAATGTTTAATTTTGAGTATTTAATTGAATTTGTGTGCTTAAAGAGTGATTTAATTAACAATTTTGATAATTAGGCTATTTGAACTTGTGTGATAAAAATGTCTTAAAAAGTTATTTTTAGTTGCATAAATTATTTTTGGATATTTTAACATTTGTTGATGCAGTTGAAGTTAAGATTAAACTTATTTAAAGGTGGGAAAATAAATTGACTGAAATTACAAAACACCTTTAAATAAGGCTAAAAATTTGCAAATTTTGGAAAAATCACTTTTGTACCCCATACATTACTTATACATTCCCCTCTTTCCAATGGGTCTCACAAAACCTACTTCTGCACCCCTGCCTTTGTCTATTTGCACCCCTTTTCTCACTCATAAAATAGATGCACTCAGATGCTGCCATATGGCAATCCTTAACTTTTAAAATTGGCCAACCAGCACAAGCCACATGGGTTTAATCTCCACTAAAGAATCTGAGCCAATAACATGTTGCCACATCATCATCTTCATCTCCACACAACCAGAATCCCTAGCTTCTTCTCCTTGAAACCCTAGCCTCCATCAAGCCCGACGCCGGCAGCCACTGCTTTGTCACCACCTTCACGTCGGCAGCACCTGCACAACTCTGGCCACGCTGCATCTGCAACGCACTCACGCTAGCAGCCATGGAAACCACCTTCTCCATCGCGCACATGTTCGAACCTGCATTCGAGCACCTGAGAACGCAGTAGCCACGTCGCCGAAGAAGAAGAAGGCATCACCATTCTCACACCAGAAGCCACAAACCAGCGCACATCTGAACAGGAAAACGCGAAGGCGAGTAGCCGCCATCATCATGCACACGTCGCAGCACTACCAGATCTGCGGCAGCCAACATTACCTGCACCACGCTGGCAGCCACCATGGTACCATCCTCCGTGCCTGCAACGCAACTGCTCGTCAGAAAACAACTTTATCTCCACTGCACAAGCAGATCACGCTCCATGCCGTCAACCATGATGCAGCGTGACTTCTTCAACCATCAGCCACTACTCTGCCACCACTATCCACCGCGGGTCGCCAGGAAGCAAGAGCATGACTTGAGGGTGCCTAATTTTGTTTCCTTTTTCGCTCTATTCTTCTATTTTTATTTTACTGTTGCATTCTATGGGTTACTAAACTTCTTGTGTTGATTCTATTGTAATTTGATTATAGATTCTGATGTTAGAATGAAATGTTTCTTTGTTCATTTTATTATTGTTGAGGTTTTAATTCACCTAAGTCTTATATCTTTGAATCACATAAAGAGTAATGATTTTAAATCTATATGCATGCTAATCACATGAGTTGAAGGATTTTTAAATCTCATTGATACTTTACTTTCATGTGATTGAATGAGTTTTTATCAATAATTGAGACTTTACTTTGATTAAAGGTATTTACTCTAATAAAAATTAATCGAGACTTTAATTTGATTAATTAAGCTTTTTATTTGGTGAGGAGATAAAAGAATAAACATGATTAGGCATAGTAAAATTTGATTGAGACTGTACTTTGGTTGAATTTATTGTGGATAATCTCAAAGTTCTCACTTTTAATTAAGATTGTACTTTGGTTAAAAGTGAGAACGCCAACAAATTAATTGAGACTTTACATTGATTAATTTGTAAATCTACTACAATAATTAATTGAGCAATAACCTTTAGAAAACCGATGATGAATCTATTTTGAAAAATGGAATTAATCTATTTTCTTTACTATTGTTTTTATCTTTTTTTCTCTTTTCTATTTCTTTCTTGTTTATCTTAATCCTCCTATATTTTTATTATTTTATTTGACTAACTCTTTTGTATAGATTTTATAAGAACTAATTTGTTAAAAATCAATTCTGTGTTCGTTGGGAGAGGACTTAGGGTTACTTTACCCTTTCTATTTTCTTTACTACTTTCTTAACAATACTGAAATTGTTATAAACAAGTAGTATTAATTTGATCGCGTCAAAGATAGCGTTATCACTTGTCTTACGCAAAGAGGAGTTCAAGTGAAGAAAGGTAAAATTGTTTTGGTTAAAAGTTCAACAAAGTCCAATATTATGGGTAGTGCTTGACGAACCCTGGTGGCGAGATCAAGACGTTTCATATTGGTGGTCTCAAGGTGGATGAGAGGCACCTTGCTATGGTTATCACCAAGATTATAATACCTCGTGGAAGCAACCACTCTACCTTGAATAAGGGTGATTTGATTCCCATGTACTGCATCCAAAATAATGTTCAACTGGACTTGATTTTCGTGATTCGTGATTACATGATGAAGGCCAAGAGGCTCATGGACTTTAGGCTCCCATATGTGGTATTCGTCTCCAAATTTATTAAATATTTTAGAAATGATGTGGAAGACAAGTTGGAGGAGTCGACAAAGATTTTGAATCAAGCTTTTTATCTCAATCTGCACAAAATGGGCTTTACCAAGGTTAGAAATGTCTAGACTACTGGTGGCATTGGTGGAGCTACTTATGGTGGTGCCAATGACCATAAAGTTGGCCTAAGTGGGTCAAATCAAAAGGATGAAGAAGAAGCCATTGTTGAACCAATAGAAATTGTCCAATACAACCCTTTAGGAGACAAAGGCCCTGTATATTCCTAGATTGAGAGAATGGTTTTCCATCAACTGCATGAACTCAATGTGACTCAAGATGCACATCACACCTTTTGCAATAAGAGGTTTTATGACTTGGATGACCAAATCCATGGGATACATGATCTACTGACCTCATTCTAGAATATAAAAAATCCTCAAGATGACTGAGTGTGTTGGCTTTTAGGGTCATGCATTGCATTTGTGGTGTTGTATTGTTGTTTCATGAGTTCTGTCAATTTTTAAGTCGATTGATTTTAAATTTCAGTATATTAAATGTATCAAAAATTTTTTCTCTCTGGTTTTAGTTCCAGTTTCATGTATCTTGTGCTTTTATTAATGGAATATTTTCTTTTATAATTTCTCTTAATTATTGTACTTTTGTTTGATGAATCTAGAAGGGGACAAATATTTGAATTAAAACCTTAAGTAAATGTATAATGGGTGAGGAAATTAATGAGCAGTTTCTGTATAAACTATATTAGTGATATGGGCATGTGCATTTGTGTGTGTTTTATAACTTGTGTGTACTTATTTGGAATATTTTCCAGATTCACAAGTTTAACAATAATTGGAAGATGTTGATTCATCAATTCAATGGAGATTGACTAAGAATCTATGGGATCGGCTTCATCAAATGAAGGGGATATTGTTAGCACAAATGAGTTAGTGCTTGAGGATTTGATGAACATATATGAAGAAATTTCATTGGAACATGATGAAGATGTGAAAACTTGGAGATTCACGTGTTGATCAAGCTTGAAGTGTGTACTAAATCTGGGTTTCACATGAAGAACACAAAGCTTGAAGATTGGTGCTCATACTATAGACTATTTGGAATTCTATAGATGTTTAGGGTCTAGTTGGTGTCTTTTAACCTATTAAATGAGGTTTTTAATTGGTTAAATGTTTTGTTGCTATAGTTCCATATGTTACATATTTAATCAAATGAATTATTTTTTTAATCAACTAATTTCACTTAAGTTAAGTGGCAGTAACAGATTGAATGAAAAATCAACATGTTCAATATGTTAACAGTTTAGCTATAAGTTATGGTTTTTCAGGGAGAGTGAAAAGTCTTTAAGATTTTTTGGCGTAAAATCATTCTAAATTTGTGGAAAACTCCCAGTTTCTGAATCGCACAGAAGTGCAGCCACTTGTGAAGGACCTTTGATCTTGTTGGAGCTTTTAGCTTTGTTTTTGGAACTTGGGGAAAGAGGTTTTGTTGGCTAGGGAGAGCCTTCATTCAAGTTTGATCTTTCTCAGGTTTCTAGGTGTTGCCTTGTGGTTTTCCAAGTTTGCAAGTGTGATATTGTTGTGTTGTGTTGAGACTTTTATGGGATTCAAGATTCTTGGTTTGTGCTTTTTACTTATTTTGAAAGTGTAATCTTATAGATTATGTAAATCTTTTGAAATAGTGCAAGTCAAGCTCGGGTTGCCTTGACAAACTGGATGTAGCTCAAATTTAAGTGAACTAATATAAAAGTTGTGTCCTTATGCTTAATTCTCTTTCTTCTCTCTTGATTTGTGATTTCAAGCTTCAAGAAATTTGTTTTCAACAATCTTTTGACTATTCTTGATTGATTTGATACAAATTGAGACTTTGTGCTATTTTTTATTTGAATCATTCCTGATAAGTATTTTTAGGTTTCTCTGAATTAAACTTCAAATTCAAATTTCTGTAGAATTCCCAATATTTCAATCAACTGTAATGATATTTTGATCTATTGGATTTTGCTGCTTTGTTAACACATTAATGAAATCAATATGTTATTTCTATTTTTAATCAATTGAAAGTGTACTGTCTAATAGCAATTGCATTAAAACTTTAAAAGTATTTATAAAGTTTTTAGAAAGCCAATTCAACCCCCCCCCCCAAATTCTTGGCTAATCACCCATTTCAATACTTACAATCTCATCATCCATTGCAAGTCGCCACTTCTCATCTTGCACCTTCAATATAACTCTCAGATCCTTCTCATCATGACCTAACTGACTCTTTAGAGTGTTAGGATGCAATCCTTACCTTGAATCCTTACTAAATTATATAGATGGGGCACCACCATGAACTCCCACTAATAAAGGGTCATGGAATTACATCCCGACCAACTGAGGCACCACCATGAGGTCTCACCTAGAGGCTAATGGAATTACACCCTAACCAATGAGGCACCACCACGAAACTATCGTGGATTACGCCCTGACCACATACAAATCATGTTTCACCATCAATATAGAATTATTTCTCATGCCAATTTCCATGCTACTTTTATAACCAATCCTTTCCATACATTTCATATGCCAAATATCATGTTAAACTTATCCATCACAGACCATAACCCATGTTACTCACGCATTTTCACTCAATTCATGCTTTTGAAGAATAATGAACTCAAACATATGGAAATCCCCCAAACGCACCTTCTCGCCCAATTTTCGCTCAGGCGGACGAGTTTCGCTCAGGCAAAAGGTTTTCTAATACTCTCGCTTAGGTGAGCTCCACTCGCTTGGGCGAGATTGTCAAATCTCCTCCATTGTTCATGCAGGCTAGTACACAGATTCACCCATAACAATGTGGAATATACATTCATATCAAGTTGAGCATCATACACAAACAATAAGTACGAAACAGAATTGAAAAACAAGCAAAACACATCCAAACTCCAAACCCTAGCTTTCCTTACCTAGAAAGAGCTAACAAACTACTTCGACACCTAAGCCCACGAACACAGCAGCTCCAAGAGCATATTTAAGAGCTGGAAATACTGACCCAGATGGAAAGACAAGGTTAAACTCATGAATCTCTGTTGACCCACGAAAAATAGAGATTAAGGAAAGAGTATGAGGATTAGAGGTCAACTTACGTGGAGAAGGAATGAGATTGAGGTAGCTTGAAGTGAACTAAGGATCAAACCGTAGTAGAGCTTTTATTGAGGGGAAAGAAGAGAGTAAGGTGGTTGTCTTTTTGCAAAGTGGCAGAAATGAGAGGGGTTAGGCTGCCTTAGGGGCTTTGGACACCCTATGGGCCAGTTCTAGGCCCAACTGATTTGGGGCAGCCTTTAAACATAAGGGCAGAAAATAATGGGCCTTACATTCTCCCCAACAACAAAAATTTTCAACCTCGAAAATGAAGAATTACCAGGAAAAAGATGTGGATGTGATTTCCTCATATCCTCCTCTAACTCCTAAATAGAGCTACTTGTCCTCCGGTCCCAAATGACTTTGACAAGACTGACTGGTTTTCCCTGACGTTCCTCAACTCGGCTATCTTCTAAGGCCACTAGTGGTACTTCCATAGTGAGATCTTCCCTAAACTGGACATCCTCGGCTTCCAACACATGAGATGGATCAAAGATGTACTTCCGCAACTATGACACGTGGAATACCTGATGTAGATTTGCAAACTAAGGAGGCAAAGCTATCTAATAAGCGACCGGCCCAATCCTCCTCGAGATTTGATAAGGGTCGAGGAACTTAGGAGAGAGCTTCCTTAAGTACAGAGCCATTCCCACACCAGTGGTTCGGGTCACCCTCAAGAACACGTGATCTCTAGCTGCGAATTCCAATGGTCTCCTCCTACGGTCTGCATACGCCTTTTGCTTGCTCTGAGAAGTCTGCATACTATGCCTCACCATTCTCACCTTCTCGGTAGTTTGTTCCAATAACTCTGGTCGAACAAATATTTCTTCCCCATACTGATACCAACATAATGAAGTCCTACACTTTCTGCCATAAAAAGCCTCGTATGGCGTCATGCCAATGCTCGCATAAAAGTTGTTGTTGTGGGTGAACACTATCAGAGGTAAGACTTCATCCCAAGCACCCAAGTGATCCAATATACATGTTCTCAACAAGTCCTGAAGCGACTGAATTGTTCTCTCTGACTGACCATCAGTCTGGGGATGATAGGCTGAACTCATGGTTAGTTTGCTCCCCAAAGCGCTTTGCAAAGTCTGCCAAAACCAGGAAGTGAACCGCGGATCTCTATCGGAGACTATGCTCGAAGGTACTTCATACAACCTCACGATCTCCTTAATGTACAACTGGGCCAACTTGGCAATGCACATCCTCAAGTTCATCACTAAGAAATAGGCACTCTTGGTCAGTCGGTCCACTATGACCCAGATGGTATCATGCCCTCTAAAAGTTCATGGCAAATGGGTCACAAAATCCATAGCGATGCTATCCCATTTCCATACTAGTATTTCCAAAGGCTGTAGAGTTCCATTAGGTCTTTGATGCTCCACCTTTGCCTTTTGTTCAACATCCTTCTTCATACTCTGCCATTAGAAGGTCTCCTTGAGATCTTGGTACATCTTAGTCATGCCAGGATGCAAACTAAGACAACTTTTGTGCCCTTCCTCAAGGATTAACCTCTTTACCTCAGCATCGTCCGGTAAACACACTCTGCCTTGGAACCGTAGTATACCATCATTTCCCAAAGCAAAATCCTTCGCTTCATCTGATCCAAGTTGTTCTCTCACCCTGTTCAAGCTGGCATCTAACAACTACCTCTCCCTAATTGAGTCCAAGAAATCATTAGATATAGTCAAAGTACTACACCTAATGAACTCGAATCCCAACTCTACATGCAGCTTCATATCCTTGAATTTCTCTAACAGTTTGACCTTCTTGATCATAAGGTGTGTAGTATGCACTGCCTTCCTACTCAAAGCATCTGCCACTATGTTTGCTTTCCCTGGATGTTATAGCAGCTCAAAGTCATAATCCTTCAAATTTCATCCACCTCCTTTGTCTCATGTTTATCTCCTTCTAATCAAATAAATATTTGAGACTCTTATGGTTGCTGAATACCTGGAACTGAGTATCGTAGAGGTAGTGCCTCCAGATCTTCAAGGCAAACACAATAGTTGCCAACTCCAGGTCATGAGTGGGGTAGTTTCTCTTATGCACCTTAAGTTGCCTCGAAGCATATGTCACTGCCTTCTTCTCTTGTATCAACACACAACCCAAACGTAGATGAGAGGCATCAAAATAGACCTCAAAAGGTTTCCCAACATCCAGGATAACCAATATGGGAGCACTCGTCAACCTTTGCTTCAGCTCTTGGAAACAATCCTCACACTTATTCGTCCAGGTAAAAGGTTGGTCCTTCTGGGTGAGTTGTGTCAAGGGCGCCACTATCTTGGAGAACCCTTCTATGAATCTCCTATAGTAGCCAGCTAAACCCACAAAACTCCTTATCTTCGTCGCTGACTTGGGACTTTCCCACTTTACCATTGCCTCAACCTTTGATGGATCCACTGCAATGCCCTATGCAGATATCATGTGGCCCAAGAATTGTACCTCATCCATCCAGAATTCGTACTTAGACAGTTTAGCATATAGTTGCTTCTCCCTCAGAATACCAAGCATTAACCTCAAGTGCTCGACATGCTCCTCTTGGTTCCTATAGTAGATGAGAATATCGTCAATGAAGACTACTACAAACTTATCTAAGAACGGTCTGAAAATCTTGTTCATGTAATCCATAAACACAGCCGGAGCATTGGTCACACCAAAAGCAGCTCCAAAAGCATATTTAAGAGCTGGAAATACTGACTCAGATGGAAAGACAAGGTTAAACTCATGAATCTCTATTGACCCACGAAAAATAGAGATTAAGGGAAGAGTATAAGAACTAGAGGTCAACTTAGGTGGAGAAGGAATGAGATTGAGGTAGCTTGAAGTGAACTAAGGATCAAACCCTAGCAGAGCTTCTGTTGAGGGGAAAGAAGAGAGTAAGGTGGCTGTCTTTTTGCAAAGTGGAAGAAATGAGAGGGGTTAGGCTGCCTTAGGGGCTTTGGACACCCTATGGGCCAGCTCTAGAACTAACTAATTTGGGGCAGCCTTTAAACATAAGGGCAGAAAATAATGGGTCTTACATTTTATGTGGAACAAGATGCTTATTAGTTTTCATGTGACTTTTTTAGGCAAAGATGTGAAAGTATGGAGCACCTTTTTCTATGTTGAACGGGCATGCTAGTCATTTGGAAGTGGTTGCAACATAGTCTGACCAATTTTACGAATTATGAACATTTTTTACTTGAAAAATAATTTTTTAACAAATAAATTTTGACAATTTTATTTTATTGAAATGACATTTTTTTAAGTAATTTTTTATTTTTCTATTTATTTATTTTTATATTTTAAAATTATTTAAAAAATATTATCTGAAATTATAAGAGAAAATTGTTAAAATTTAATTATTAAAATATTATTTTCTTTATTGAAGTGCACAAGTCACAAATTAAAAGTTTCTACAGTGATTATAATATATTGTGGATAATTTATTTTTTAAGAAACAATGTGAGGTTTGGAGGGAAAAGTATAGATTTTCGACGTGCGTTTACTATAGTAAAAGTTACATATCTTTTCATGTTATTATTCGAAGGGGTTATAAATAAATAATGAATTTTTTTACTAGTGTAATTTTTTAACAAAATTACTAATATAGACATATTTTTTAAAAATTACTTCAATGGGTGAAATTGTAGTCATGGAACATAACTTCAAAATATTAAAAATAATGAAATTGTGAAGTTGTTGATGTGACCCTACTAAGCCCAAGCCCATTAAAAGGCCCAATAACAAGAAGTATGATGAAGAAGATTCAAATGGGTCTCCTAATAGATGGACACAAATCTAATGGGCTTTTCACATTATTTTCATGGGTCAAAGAAATCAACAAGACTTGAAGAAGTGCATCAAAGCCCAGTAGAATAGATTTTAATTTGGGCCAATGTTAGGGCTTTGCTTTCAATAATGGTGTAAGACATAAAAATAGGTGTTACATGTACAAAAGGGCTTGGCCCACTAAGAGTCTCCCTTAGGCCATGACTTCCTTATGGATCATGCATCCCATGGAGCCAAGTCCACACTCTACCCATGCGCCTCCTTCATCCAAGGGCTAACATAGTGTCTTCTTTTCCAAGTCTTCACCCAAAGGCTAGAAAGATGCCTCCTTCTCCAAGCCACCATCCAAGGGTGATGATTAAAGCTTCTCCTCCAAGCTTGATCTAAGGGCCAAGAATTACTCTAGCTTTTACGTTCACATATAAAAGCCAAAAGTAGACCATTTATACATTTCTAATAGAATGTTTGTGTTGAGATCACTCCACTATTCTATTATTTTGAGAGCATACATGGCTAACCTTCTCCTTCATCTCCTCTAGCCACCTTCCATACCATAGCTCCACTTCTATTATTCATCTTCACCAAAAACCTCCATTACCAAGAGCTCTTCTTTCTCTTATCTTCATTTCTGTTGCATTTCATCTACTTCTTGGTGTCTTCCATGGATCTCCTTCCTCTCTTACACCAAGGATGTCCATCAATTAGTATCTAGAGTCATCTGAGCCTTTGGTGCATCCATCCTCTTGGTTTGGGTAAGGTTCTTGTTCCATACTTGTGTCTTGTTTCAATTTTCGTTATGTCTCTTCTTTTCCACTGTTTTCTTCAATTTTTCTACTATTTTTCATGTTCTTGCTGCTCTCCACCGTTTGACATTGAGGCTACATGAATCTCCATTGATTCATCTTGAAGTACTCCTTGCTTCATTGGTGCAAATCTGTTTTAGGTTCCATTTTTGTTTTCCAGAACTTGTTCTTTGTTTCTTTGAGTTTTCTTCATTTTTATTTGGTGAATTCAGTTTCTCTTTGCATTCTATCATTTCAATTATGTTTAAGTCATGTTCTATGCTTTGTTTGTGTTCTCATTCCTCTTTTCCATCATTTAATTTCGTTGCTTATTGATTTGTTTGAGTTTCCGCGCCACATCTCACAACCAAAACATTATGATCCTTCAAGGAAGTGTGTGGATGTTTAAGGCCTGAATTCTCACTGTTTTTCATTTATTTCACCGATTGGATTGTGCTTTTGAGTGTCTAAGATGTTCTTCTATTATTCATGCTTGATTTTAGTTCATAATCAAGTTCTTTAACTATGTTTTTCATAGAACATCTTACAATTTCCGTGAGCAATTATGCTTCAGTCTGTTTTTCCAGTTTTCACTGCACGCACGCCTACAATTTGAGATTTTTCATGACTCACTATTTGGTCCAAATTTTAATTTGAATTTTTCCTCATTTCGCTAACATCCAAACGAAAAATACAAAAAAAGAATCTTTCAAAAATGTTGAGTACAAAACAAATGAAAAATCAGCGAAGTTGAGGCAAATTTTCACGTTTTCTGGCACAGTGGTCTCGCAAAATTCTCTGTTTTACTGCTGTTTTGTGCGTTTTGTGGTGCTTTTAAGTGCTCTCTGTTATTCTAATTGATTTCTTGATTGTGTACTCTATATTGGCTTGAGTTTGCCTTCAATAGAAGTGGAATTTATTCCCTCATTTTGGCACAAAATTGTAATGAGTACAGTGGCTGTTTTTGAGCACTTTTTCTTCTCTGTTTTCAGTTCTTTTTTCATCTATTCTAGTGTATTTCTAGGTTCCTTTTTGTGGTGCTTGCCTTTCTTTCCAGCTTTTAATTTCTTGCTTGTCACTTCTTGAATCTCCTTCTAGTCATGTTTCATTTCAATTCTCTTTTGGTTTAGCATTTCTAATTAGCTTTTCTTGCTTTCTCCTTTGTTTGGGTTTATATACTTGACTCTTGATTATTGGTTGTGATTGATGATGCTATGAAGTTTAGAATGATTTCTATGATTTGGTAGCATCTTAGGTGGTGGATATTGAAGTAGAAATTTAGCTTGTGTGCTTATCCTTTTCCTCACCTATTGACAGTTTTGGACCTATTCATTTAAGAGTGTGTGTGTGTGTATGTGCTAACTCCATTACTTGGTATAGTTTTCTTGTTGTTTTGTTTTTTTTTTTTTTGTTCCT
>Ga0214543_1001841_pt1 | contig 41595 bp, 21 predicted proteins | sample CNSS2metaG_FD_160094 | JGI IMG/M metagenome (GOLD analysis project Ga0214543, IMG submission 160094) | Root nodule microbial communities from cowpea collected in UCLA plant growth center, Los Angeles, California, USA - CNSS2 | ecosystem: Host-associated > Plants > Roots > Nodule | place: USA...
CCGTCTTGGTCGTCGGGCATGTCCGGGTCATCGGGCCCATTCGTGTCGTCAGGCCTGTCCGGGTCGTCAGGCAGTCCGGGTTGTCGGGCCTGTCCGGGTCGTCAGGCCTGTCCGGGTCGTCGGGCCTGTCCGGGTCGTCGGGCCCGTCCGGGTCGTTGGGCATGTCCGGGTCGTCGGGCATGTCTAGGTCGTTGGGCCCGTCCGGGTTGTTGGGCACGTCTGGGTCATCGGGTCCGTTCGGGTCGTCGGGCACGTTCGGGTCGTTGAGTACGTCCGAGTTGTCGTGTCCGTTCGGATCGTCTAGGATGTGAGGTTGAGTGAGAAGAATTTCAAATTCCACCTATTTTGAGAATATTTGAATTTCTACTAATTTAGCTATTTGAAATCCTTCAAAAAAATTCTTGCATTTGAAATGCTTTTTAATTTCTCTATCCAAACAAAGTATTTCATTATAAAGAAATCCAAATTCTTCAAAAAAATGAATTACTTCATTAAAATACTCTATCCAAACACACTCTAAATCTGTTGGAACATAAAAGTTAAATAATTTGAAAACATTTTTTTTTTCATTTATTTATTGATAAACCGGTTCTTCTTATAATCTTATCTTTTTTATTTCAAAAATGGAAGTGAAATGTTGAGTGCAGTTCATGCATATTGTTTAACCAATAGAATGGAAGTAGTTCCCATTGATGAGATATAATTTGTCATCATAATAAAAGGTTTGAAATCATCGCATTCATTAAAAGTAAATGAATATTACGTAGTACTAATTAAATTTAATAAAATTCAATTAAACAATATATACGTTTTAAGGAGAAGTTAACTGAAATTATAACAAGGCAAGACCTAAGGAACTATTATACAAGGATAACAAGCGAAGAAAAAAAAAACTATGATCAAGCTCAAATATATATATCTTTATCTTTTGCATTTTATTTCGATTTTTTTTATTTTAACATCCGATACAACACTTTTTGTTAAGAAATGCCATAACTTTTATTTAAATGAAATAGTAGCCATAACATTTTATTTTCTATAAGGATAAGTGAAACATATATTATAAAGAGGTCTAGAAATCTATAAGTGAAAGAAGGCCCAAAGAGGACTTATATATATGCAAAGGACAATTGGCGGCGGGTCTTCAATGGAGTTGACCCAAAAATTTGAGTCATTACATTACATCGTGGTGAAAAAATTACCTTCATTTAAAATAATTAAAATTTAGGTTTGATATAAAAGAATTAAATCACCGGTTGTATAAAAATTCAACCAAAATCCAATCCAGTATCATTAACCAAATAATTTTATGAGCTAATTGTATTTTTAGTCTTACACTTTCGGTTGGAAGTCCCACATTGATTAGAAATAAAACCATTTCATAGTACATAAGTGAGGTGCAAATCTTACTTTATAAGCTAGTTTTATGGAGTTGAATTAGACTTAAAGCTTATTTTTAGCATGGACCATCCACCCATTTCTTGTGGCATGAGAGAGTGTGTTGGAAATCTCACATCAACTAAAGATAAGATCAATTCGTAGTATATAATTTTTTTTAGATGTCGAACATGTAAACAAATTTCATAGTATATATTTATTCATTGTTTAAGTTTAAGGATTAAAATGTATCGAAGTTTCAAATAGAAACAAATTTCAATTTTTAATCAAAGTTCAAGGACTAAAAACATACTTAATCCTAATTTTATTGTCAATTTTGTGCATCATTCAAAACATTTACTTTTTTTCTAACTATATTCTCCATGTTACAATTTTAACACCCATTCCTTATATTAAGATTTCTTGAACAATCATGTATACTTTTATCACATAATAGAAGCATAGTTATACCAAATTATTTAACTTATCTTTTCTTTCATTTGTTGTTAATAAACTCAACCGAAGAAAGTTTATGGAGCATCAGAAAGATCGGACAATATTGAAGAGGCACAAAAGTTCTTAAAAACCCAAGGTTCGAAGCCCCACAAAATAGAACAATCCCCCACCTTCATGAAAGATAAACTTGTTATACAAATATTTCCATTGTCAAAGATTAACTTTTTCATAGTTAAATTCTCTTTTATCGATATTCCACATGTTCCGGTAGAAGTTGGGAGTCTTAACGTTTGTTGACTTAAAGTTTATGATTACTTTTAGTTCAAAATCAATTATGTTCATTTGTGTTAATATTTTATTTATAAGTAAATTAATTACAAATTATTTTCATTTTCTAAAATTGGAGACTATTTTAATTATAAAATTCAAAATCAAAATATTACAAAAATATTAACCAAAAGATTAGAAATATAATAACAAAAAAATTTCAAAGATAATAATCAAAAGATTACAAAGAATCTCGATTCCAAATTTTGGCTTCTCCTTTTTAATCTGCCTTCAAACATGTCTTATGTTGGTAATTGTCAACTTGACTCATAGATGGCGTAGTTAATACTATAAAATTGTTAATTGGTCCTCAAAATTCATACCTTTTATCTTGTTTGACCCAAATCTTAACTTATTTTGCTTGGTTTGTCTTAAAACCTTCCAAGCTTGATAACGGTTAAATTAATCCATGGATGACCTCCTATGAAGCCCATAATATTGTTTAGTTGACCCAATTGATGTGTATTGGTGTGTCCTTCTGTTATTTGTTATTGCATACTTTATTGTCAAATCTTTAATAAGTTAGATTTAAGAGAAATTCGATCATAATTTGAAATGATCATCGACGACGTTACACCACCTATTGATCTCGATGAGATTCTAGTTGGTTGTCGTAAAAAAAAATTCTTCATCAAATTCAATAAATTAAGTTCTATTTAATTATATTTAGTGTTGATTCATGAAGTTTATAAAATAATTATTCTTCTATTTCAACATAACTTAAATATAAAAATAAAAGAATCACTAATTAGGAACTATAAGGTTGACTTAATAGTTAGAAAAGAGAATAAGAGAAGTTTAATTCAATTTTTCCACTAATATTTAGGAGTTAGAAAGTTGGTACAAGGATGTTTAAAGTGAAGATGAGAGAGATTTTGAATTTAACTTCGCCAATGATAACTTAAGGTTACAAACATGAATATATTTGACCCTGAACACCGTATCTCTAACTAGAATAAGAAAAAACTAAATATAAAAAAGTATATAACATATTTTCATCTTAACTATTTTAAATTATCTGTTTGTCTAATATTTATAATAATAATTTAATAATTTATTTATTTGTTTTTCACTTAACGGATATATATATATATATATATATATATATATATATATATATTAAATATTCAATGTATTAGATCAATCTTAATATCTTTTAAAATATGATGAATTGATATATTGATACATGTGAATACATCACTCACTTTGTTTTTCAATTTTATATTCCAAACACAGGAACAAAAGTATTAAATAAAAAATAAATATAAGAACATCATTGAATAAAAAAGGAATAAATGAAAAATAAAAGTTTTATTAAACTTAAATTAAAATAAAAAATATTTTTTCACATAAATTTTACTTACACTTTTGAGTTTATGAAAAAAAAGTCTACAAATTAAAATATACAAATTTATAATTATTTCATAATAGTTAATTTTACCAAACTCTTTTATACCAGACTATTTAATTATGAGCTAGTTTTTTAACACTTTTAAACTACTTTTTAAGATAATTTTAAGAAAGATGCTTAAGATATATGCAGTTTGGCCTTGCATTCGAATTGCGGAGACAACATGAAGAACCTCAACGTGTGGCCGAACCCTAGTGGCAGGTTTTCCCCGTTCCGTTCGACATCTCCAACACTCAGCGTTATCCGTTTCGTTCCTCCTTCTCCTTCTTCCGTTCGGTGTCATAGTTCTCTAACTCACCACACTTTCAGGTACATTTTCTTGCTTCAGTTATCTCTTTCATCAATAACCACACACATCCATTTCCCTTTGTGAACATATTGGGTTAAAATATTGACTTGTAATTAGAATTTCCTCAGGTGTGCAGTGCTCGGTGCAGGATTCGCTGGCCTCTCTGTTGTTTGGCATCTGTTGAAGGTAGCCACTACAGACTGCTTAAATTTAAAACTTGATAAGCTTATGTGATTGAGGTCTTGAAATTAAGAACTTTATCTTATACATATTCTATTTCTTGACTATGTAATATTTCAATAACTTCTCAGTTGTAAAAAAAAAAAATTAAAGTGAAAAAAGTTATAAAATGTGGGTCTTACCATTAGAATAAAACTATTAAATATAGTGTGAGTTGGTTAAAAATGGTATAACATGATGATAATGAGACTCATTTAGAATAAATTAAGACACCATATAATTTTCTTATAAGACACTTGCATTGTAGACGCATTAACATAACTTGGGACTTGTTTAAATAAAATTTTGATAATCACTTATGTGGTGAAAACGAAAAAAAGAAATTTTAAGTTTCTTTCTGATATTAGTTTTTCTAAAAGATAAATAGTTTTGTGAAACTTATTTTATTTTTCTTTCCTATATTCTTATGGGAGAGGAGCTCATGGAGTCATAATTGTCCGTCAGTGGCTGATTTTTATTTCATTTTTTTTTTGTTGAAATATAATTTGCAGCAAAGTCCTAAAGAGTTGAATCTGAGAGTTGATATATACGATGAAGTGGGCATTGGGGGTGGTGCTTCTGGAATTTCCGGAGGTCTTCTTCACCCTTATTCCCCAAAAGGTTTCTCATTTTATTCTCGAACTGTCTTACTGTGGAGTGTAGATACAGTGGATTGTTGTTTTCCATGGTTCTGCTGTGTTGTGATGTGGTGTCTGTGGAATCTTCTGATGGATGAATGGTAATGTAGTTAAGCTTCTCTGGGAGGGTGCAAATTGTTGGAAAGAGAGCATGGAGCTTTTGAGAGTTGCTGAAGAAGCTAGTGTCTCCAAAGATTACAGAACTGGAGAATCTGCTGAAGATATGGAAGCTTTTGTAGCTCATAAAAGGTTCTTTAGTTTTTTTTTTCCTTTCAGCAACTGAATATTGTACCACACCACTTCCCCAACTCTTTCAAAGTACTGTATTCTTCTTTTGAATATTTCATTCTGTTGTGTTGTTTTTATACATTTTGCTCTCTCCATTGGAATCTTAAGTTGATTTACACTGCTGATGATCAGCTGACTTCAGGGGCATCTTAAGACCGGCAACAGATATGAAGAACATGATCAAATTGAATGATGTAACCTCTCTGATTCAATACATTTCAGAAATATTGGTTTTTAGATCTGGGTTTCAGATATGAATGATGTAACCTTTATGTGATTAGAACGTCAAGACTTGTCTTCCTAGCTGCAGAGTACAAACACTTAACAATGTAGAGGCTCAAAGCCTTTTACCTGGTGTATGTTTACCATTCAACACGGCTTTCTATATGCCTGAAGCTTTAAATATCAATTCTCGCCACTATCTTCAGGTTTCGATCACTAGTGCAAAAATTTTCGTTATTTAATGTGTATGTCTTGCTTTTTTTTTTTTTTTTTTTTTTTATTTAATTTTTTTTTTTTTTTTTTTTTTTTTTTTTTTTTTTTCCGTTTTACAAGTTTACTTTCATCCATTTTGATAATTCTATCAGGCACTTTTCCGAGGATGTGAAATTTTGGTGAAAGAATCATCAACTCTTGATTCTTCACAGAAACAGCTTAGTTTGCACAAAAGATCTGTTGATAGGCTTTCTGAGTTTGAAGGTAATAGTGCTTTGCTATTCTTATGGACTGTCGTAGTTTCATTCAGTGTGCTGCTCTTTGCTTGTTAACTTGACAGTTTTGCAATTCCTCTGTCTCCTTTTTGCTTTAGGTGAATGGTACATTTATATTTAGCATTTTTGTACAAGATGTAGCTTAATAAATAATGAGTCGTTTTAAATGATATTGGATTCAGGACATTCCAAAGATATTTACTTCAACTAAGTCAAACTATATGAATTGGTAGTTATGGACTCATTAGCTTTGACTATAATGTGTAAACTAGTCAGTACATAAGAAAAAAGGCTTAAAGGATAATTTTGTCTTAAATCTTTGTAAATGCTGAATCTCAAGTGCCTATAGCACGATAAAAGTCATGAAAGTTTAGGTAATCATTGGAATTTTTTTTTTTTTTTTTTTAATTTGGTAATCCATCATTCCTCAGCCAGGAGATTGTGGCATCTAAACTTACCCTTGTCCTTTCACTTGTGATTCTTTTATAATTTCAATGATTTTCTTACCAGTGGCTTTGAATCACTTTTGTTTGCTTATTTTTTGATAGCTTTATCTTGTAAGTCACGACTGATATCAATAAAAAAAAGGATGAAAATACATGGAAAAGAAGTGGAATAGAGTCTATGATATTAGTCATAGTGGAGAGTCTGAGGATACAAGGCACAACAAAGATATAAATATAAAAATATCACAATAGCATAAAGACTAAACTCATCTAAATTTATACATATAAACACATATACATACACACATACATACATAAATATAAAGTCCAACATATAAAGTCTCCCACTGTCTATGGCCTGTCTCAATAAACCTTCCGGATTAAGGATCCTGCACATAATCATTAGTGGAAGAAAACAAACCTGTGTAACCAAAGTCACATAGTTGACCAATAAAGACAATTCAAAGTGAGATTAGGAGCATAGTAAACATCTGAAAAGGATAAAGTAGATGTGGAGACAAATCCAATACCTACTAATGATATTGAGAGTCATCCGCATTCATAACAAATATAGGTGAGACAAAATTTAAGAACACAAAAGTCATAGGTTCAAAATGAGGCACCGAAATCAATGATCTATTAGGAAGGACAAATACGTGACGAATAAGAGGAAGACAAAAAAGACCTTTTAAGGATAAGAGAGACATAACGTATGACTGAATAGCAAGAAACTTTTGAAATTGTTCTACAAGATCAGCTAATGGAATGTAGAGACTCTTCCTTTTCACCAGCCATATTTAAATGTAAAATATGGCAATAGCATAAAAACTAAATTATCCAATAATAATGACCATAATTTTGGCAGAGCTTTTGATGGTTCAAAACTATGCTATAATATCTTTTATGTCTTAGGGGAATATGATGCAGTCATCGTATGCCTTGGCGCCAAGGTGAACATGCTCCCTGAGCTTTCTGGGAGGCTTCCTTTGAGGACATGTAGGGGTGTAATTGCACAACTGGAATTGCATGATGATATGAAGTAAGGTTTTAAAGTTCTATGTTGCAATGTTTTTGAGATTATTTGAATGTCATATCCCTTTTATTTGAGAATTTTCTGGCATTTTCTTTCAGAGGTTATCCCGAGAGGGCCCCCTCAATTTTATCAGATGCATGGATTGCCGTTCAGGGGCCTCATAGTCTGAATTTGGGCTCAACTTGGGAATGGAAATCGGTAAATTCATCACCAAATGTTTCGAGCGATGAAGCTTCAAAAGCACTTCAAGAGCTTTTGCCAAAGGCATCTACCATTTATCCGGGAATAAAGGATTGGGTTTTCACTGGAGCAAGAGCTGGTCTGAGGGCAATGCCTCCACTCACCACCCTTGGATCACTTCCACTTTTGGGTTGTATTAATGATATAATAGGCAGAAATCACACTTGTAAGTATTGGTTATTTGGAGGGCTAGGTTCAAGAGGATTGCTATACCATGCTTGGCTAGGTAATTTGATGGCACAAGCTGTGCTTTCCTTTAATGAGGAAGTAATTCCATCTGAGTTGAGATCTTGGAAATCCATTGAACCAAAATGTAGCGTTCTGCTCTAACAATGTTCAATTTAAAGGAGAAATTTTGCAGAGATTTGAATCTTGTTATATCAGTATGTGATTCACAAGAGTTCATGTTATATTCCGGAAGATTTGCTGGATAAATTTTTAAGACAGTGAATATTCACACTTCAGGAGATTTATTTTATTGTGTTACCATCAGTTTTTTAACAGGAAGATCCGTTATGGGAGAAAAAGAAGGCGAAAGTAAGTTAGAGACGAGTGAAAGCATATTCATTCATTCATCTTTTCTTTAAACTATATGATTACACCTTCACTAATGGCCTACGTTTGCTTATCTTTTCAACAAAACATGAATCGGCTGATTTTTCATCCATAGAATTATTTTTACGCTGTGTAGTATTGTTGGATGCTATCAATGTCAAAACCTTTCAACTTCACAACCGATCCCATTTCTTCCTTGGGGTGTCTAGCTCTCTCAATCTGCAAAATTTTATAACATCAAATCAACATTACACTGTGTTGTAACCAACAGCCGAAGCATCACCACCAAATGTTAACTAACAGTAGGAAAAAAAAATTCAAACTTTGACCCTCTTTTCAGACAAAAAATTTGACAACCCATTTTAATAATATAATACTATATATTAATGTTTTAAATTAAGAATAAAAAATATAACTAACATATTAATATTTTGGGTTTCAAAGAGGTATTTCTTTTGGGTGTTAATGCATCATTCTATTAAAGTTAAGTTTATGAAAGTTGACCTTGCTGCCTCGGAAGGTATTTGTGACTGGTAAGCAATTCCAGGGACTTGAAGACCGTGCATTGCTAGTTGGGCCACGGCCCATTGGGCTTCCCTTTTCGCCAATACCGTAATTCTTCTTGTTTATGATACACATTGATTGATGGTTGAGCAAAAAGAGAAGAAAGTTTACTCTATACAACAATTTTCAAAAACTAGTTTTTAGAGAATGACAATAGGATGATTTTTTTTAATTTAATTTCACTATTTTAAATATTTTTAATCTGGTGTTATTTTCCTTAGAAGTTACTTAGTATAGTCTTTTTTTTTATAAATTGATATTAACAATTATAGCATGTCATATGAATAACGAATAATATATTTTCGATCAAAGTTGATTTCTTAATAGAATAATACATAGTATGAATCACGAATGGCAAATATCATTCATAAATTTATTGAACGATTACATTAGCTATTGTTAAAAATAAAATTATACTAAATCAATAACATTTAAAATAATGAAACAAAATTAAAAAAAAATTATAGACAAATAAAACTATTAAACCAAAATTACAAAAATAAAAATAAAAGTGTTTTAAAAAAATATTGTTAACAAATCACCAAAATAAAAAAAGAATATAAAGTTTTCAAACTAAATAGTGACATTTCTTTTAATCAACTTTAAACTAAACAGGAAAATTATACATTTTGGTAAAGAGGGAAACAAGAGGATATGGTATGAATTTTGGCAAGGAGAAGAAGATGAAAGAAAAAGACAGAGAAAGAGATAAAGGTGGTAAGTAGCATGCGATAGAAAGTGAATATAAAAATAAGAAGAAAAGAAAGGTAAGAATAGATGATATAAGAGAGTTATGAAGTGAATGAAGCAAAAGAACAGACAGAGATGGGTTGGGTTTTCCGAAATATAAAATAATGTTTATTAAGATGTTGTTCTGGATAAAAAAATGAGGTTGACATGTCACCATTGAAGTGGAGAACCTGATGCATTACAGGTTTTTCTCCGAAAAAATGTCATAAATGAAAAAACAAAAAAATAGAGAATGAGGTAATGATGCAATACTTGTGCTAAGGCTTGTCTGGGAGCGTGGTGTCGCAAGCACTGCCTAGCCCCATGCGGATGAGAAATTTGAGGATGTCAAGAGGAATGTAGGTGATGATACTGTAGATCCAGATTACTCCAGCCCATTCCCACCCAATTCCATGGATTTTCGCAAAGTCCCAATGTGCATACACAGCAATCGCAGAGGCCACCTAATTCAGTTCAACTCTTTCCTTGTTAAAACCACTTCCATTTCATCGTTCAAAACTCAAACACACAAAAAAAAAGTTTTGCAGAAAGAAACTAACCAGTTGGGCACAAATGAATGCAACAATGAGCATCACGCCAGGACACTCGAGATATGACCAGCCCCTTGATCTGGTCACAAAGATGAGTGCCTGACTAATGATGCTCACTTGAAGGTAGAGAGCAGAGTTAAGCTGCTCCTCACTTTCTGCAATTGGACTCACTTTAAAGACATCCTGAAAGAACAGAAAACACACTGATATGATATATGGTTATAATTATGGAGATGGAAGTGGAAGTGTTACTTACGGTGAAGAAATGAGTGTCATGAACAAGGTAGAAGAAGACTGCGGTCATGATGGCCATGTATGCTCCAAGAACGATTCCGGTGGCAAAGATTTCGTTGAGTTTCCATGAATCAGGCAAAGGAGATGGTTTGACCCTGTCTTTTGATATGGTCATGATGGTTCCGTCGTTCAAGATGGCTATGATGAGAACCATGAAGGGAGCGAAGTCGAACTTCCATATTAAAGCAACAAGCAAGAACCCAAACACAACGCGGATTGTGATGGAAACAGCGTAGATTGTGTAGTTCTTCATCCTCTGGAAAATGGCCCTGCTTGTCAACACAGCACACACAATCACACTGAGTCCAGGTTCGGTCAGAACAATATCAGAGGCACTCCTTGCTGCGTCAGTTGCATCATCCACCGCAATGCCGATATCTGCTTTCTTCAGTGCTGGTGCATCGTTCACACCATCTCCGGTCATGCCACAAATGTGCTTTCTGTCCTGCAACCTCTTTACAATCTCGTACTTGTGCTCTGCACATATCAATGCAAAGATTAAATTCTTTAAATTCTGGTTGCAAAATCATTGTTTTATGAAGTCTACCAATAATCATCTATGATTGTATTTGCCTTCCAACTGTTTGAGAAAAATGGCTGCTGCATAACGATAATTTAGAAGCTCGGTACAATGTTAAGTCCTTACCAGGGAAGACTCCGGCAAATCCGTCAGCCTTCTCAATGAGATCATCAACTGTGATTGTAGAAAGGGATCCATCCGTGGAATCACCACCAAGGAGGGAAGATGAAGGGTACATGTTGGTGCCCATTCCAAGTCTGCGAGCGGTTTCTTTGCCAATGGCAAGTTGGTCTCCGGTGATCATTTTAACATTCACTCCAAGTTCAATAGCCCGACGAATGGTCTCAGCACTATCATGCCTTGGAGGATCAAAGAGAGGTAGGAGACCCAAAAACTCCCATGCATCTCCAGCACTCTCCTTCGTCTTCTCTGGAATACTCTGCCAACAATTATAGTGCACTTCATTTGTTATAAGAATAAATCCTAAACTCTAAACCAAATTTTATGAACTAATAACCGAGATTCTATCCTCACATAAAAAAGGTTAATCAGATTCGGTTACTGTTTTGTGAAGATTGATGGAAACTGTATAATAATATTTATCTTTTCATGTTTACACCTTCACTCACCTGGCGAGCAACACCCAAGGAACGCAGACCCCGATCAGCATATTCATCAATAACCTTGTGTGCCCTTTTCAGGGTCTCTCCTTTAAGGCCACAAAGTTCAATGATCTGATACACATAAATGAGTAATCAGATGACATTGTAATTTTAAGAACAAATATTGTACTGCAATTCACATATGCAGAGTCTTACTTGCTCAGGAGCACCTTTGCTGCTTCTGTGCCAGTCACCATTGCCGTCAATGAAGGTAATAGCAGTGCGCTTGTCCACAGGATTAAAAGGCAAGAAATGCACCTCGGTGATTCCTGCTCTTGCCTGAGATGTCAAAACAGAACCCAATTACAATGTTAAGCCACTTAGTTTGCTTTCATTTCATGTTAACATAAAAAAGAGTGTGAATCATAATACCTCCTTAGGGTCACTTAACATTCCCACAATCGATGAATCAATGGCATCCTGGTTTTCAGTTCTGGAAGCTCTGGCTGCATGTAGGACAAGGGTGTCCTTGTCCATGCCCTTGGGGAACACCTATATTGCAAGCAATATTGTTGTTATATAAGCACAAGATACCTCTGGTCTTCAACCATTGAGCGCAGGAATAAGAAAAGAAAAGCATGCATCTCAGAAAATTTGAGTATGAAACTTGGCAATGATTGGTATTATCTAGTGACTAACCTCAATCAAGTTCTTGTCCACAGTAAGCTTATTGAGGGTGAGAGTTCCAGTTTTGTCACTGCAGAGAACATCCATCCCTGCCATTTCTTCAATGGCTGTCATTCTCTTGGTGATGGCTCCTTGTTCGGACAAACGGTGAGACCCAATTGCCATGGTCACTGACAAGACAGTAGGCATGGCAATTGGGATACCACCAATGAGAAGCACCAATAAGTTATCAATTCCATCTCTATAAGACCTATGCTGGATGGGGTACATCACAATGATCTCTATCACCATGCCCACAGCAATTGAGCAGATACAAAAGTTACCAATAGATGTCAACACCTAATTCAAGCAATTACATCAAATCCTAAATATTAGTCCAAATTTGGATCATGCTCAAAGATGAACTCGTTCTTTAGATCTTAAGCTTAAAGATATGATATGATACCTGTTGAAAGTGACCGACATTGTTGGTGCTGTCTACAAGATGAGCAGCCTTGCCAAAGAAGGTGTTGATACCGGTGGCAATGACAACAGCTTCAATTTCACCTTGTTTGCAGGTGGAACCAGAGAAGACTCCATCACCAGGGTTCCTTGTGACTGGCAAGGATTCACCAGTGAGAGCAGCTTGGTCAATTTTGAGAGGATCTCCCTCCAAGAGACGGGCATCAGCAGGGACAATATCTCCCAACTTGATGCTAATCACATCTCCAGGTACCAAAATTGATGCATCTTCTTCTCCCCATTTTCCATTCCTCAACACCTACACAACAATGATGAATGCTTGCTTCTGAATCTAATTCAACCTTACAAACAAATGTGCTGTTACCTTGGTTTTGGGTGCAAGACCAGCCATCAAAGCAGCTGCAGCATTGCCTGCATTGTTTTCCTCGATGAAACTGATGGTTGAGTTCACGATAAGTAAAACTACAATACCAGTGAAATCTTGCCAATCCGGTGGCTTGCCCTGTCACATTTAACAGTTTTTGTTGGAGAATACAAAGCACAGACACATGAATGCATAGTTTTCATTTTCCAAAATTGACTACAGAAGAGAATAAACTCCAGAGAATTGTTATTACCCCTCCATTGGCCAACACAATGGCCATGATAGCTGCACACTCCATAACCCATGATAGAGGATTCCACATGAAACCCAAAAACTTTAGGACCTTGCACTCCTTTTTCTCTTCTAATTTATTGTAGCCAAAAATCTGGAGCCTCTTCTCTCCTTCTGCAGATGTTAGACCCTGTCTGGTACATTTCAGCTGCACAAAGACCTCTTCAACCGGAATCTTTTCCTACAGTGACAAGGAAAAGGAAGAGCAATTAATACAAACAAAACAAAGTGTGATGTGTCTGTTATCATGGTAGTGAGTTATTATTATACTCACAAGATCAACATTCTTCTTGAGATCCTCAAACGAGATATCAGAGGCCATGATGAAAGAAAGAAAGCCTTTTAAACAAAATTGGCTTCTTTCTTTCTTATTTAATTTTTTTTTTTAATTTTTTATCTGTCTTCTTTAGCCGCTCTCAGTCCCCTATCTAGCTAGCCATAGGCAGGTAGAAAGAAACTGTGAACGAAGAAGCCAGACAGAACAAAAGAGAGATGCTTTAAATATATATGTAAGCTACCCCAAGGTGAGACAGCAACCGTTGCCATGGTTTCCCTTTCCTTTTATACTGTAATGTCCCAGACACAACACACAGGTACTTGTGATTCTCCGTGTAATGCTACAATCCTTCACCATTTGCATGCACGTGTTACTCCGACTTTGTTTCTCATCAGTTCCTTGCTTCTTGTGGCTCACCAGTATTCTCGATATTCTTAGGCTCTTCAAAATTTCGACATCACTAACCATCTCATATTCACCCAAAATTTTGGAAGAAACGCCACATTTTTCTAATACGTGTAATTCGGACATGGCTTTCATCTCACCGTTAACTAAAATCTTTGTTTCATGCATATTCATTCATTTTTTATTCCCCAATCACTATTGCCTTATTTGTTGTAAAGATCACAAATTTTGTTGGAATCACGAAAATATATATATATATATATATATATATATGTATATATATATATATATATATAATTTTATAGAAAAAGTATTACGACTCTCTAAAGCCATAGTCTCTGGTTACATCAAGTTTTACTTGAGCTAATGTAACCATAAACTCTTAGAAAGTCATGTTTGCTTCCTGAAAGATGTTAGAATGAGCTTTCTCCCAACTACTGAAACTCAATCATACAAATAATTACTGTATGCTCTCTCATGTGTTCATTTTGGAATAAAATGTAAAATTCAATGCAAACAACTTAATGAAAATTAGGAATCGTATTATAATTTTATATAAAAGGATATACATGCTAATTCAGATAAAATTAATGTTATAAATATCAAATAATAATAACAACATTCTTTTAAATACATTTTTTACAAATTCTTACTTATTATTAAATGGTGTTATATTAGTTGTTTGCTAATTTAATTATCCTATATGATTTACGATTCAAATTTGTTGTGTATCAAGATTTGAATAAATTATTTAAATTTCAATATGACTTTAATTTATAGGAATATTATTATGAGTAACATATTGAGAATATTTATGATAAAAAAGAATAAGGTCAAAGAAGAGTTGAATATCATTACTAGTAATATTTGAATAATTTATTATTTATGGACATCTTACACTATCTAGAATTATATAAGTTTCACAACACATTACACTAATTCAAATAGAAGTTAACTATTAAGATTATTAACTTTTTTTCATACCTCATGCCGGATTTAAGTCTAAGAAGATAAATGCATTTTGTGTGATTGGGAGTTGAGAAAAAAGAAAGTTATATCCCTTTGAATAATGCTTCTAGCATTGTTGCAAAAGGTTTTGAAAGGTAAGTTTATTTTGTAAAATTTGTTGACTTGTGATGGTGAGCCTTTTAATGTTTATTGTTGTGAACACAATTTAAATTTGACTCTCTAAGAAGGATTGATATGCTTAGTGATGCTTTAGATCGAATTAAGAAGAATACTAAATATGCTATAAGTTTTGAGAGTAGAATGACTAAAAATCTAAACGATGCTTTCAACAAACAAATGGAGACATTGATGCATGAAGTTAGTTGTGTCTAAATGTTTCTTTAAATGTTTCTTCAAGGTGGAAGTTTATTTATTTAATGTTTTAAAGTGTTTTCAAAAATCCATGAGTTTATGGAAATTTACATGTACTTTATGAAGTTACAAGTATATTCCTTTTTGAGGAAAGAATAAAAACGAGTAGAAAAGATTAGTATTTTTGGTTGAGTCCATAAACACATTGTTTGATGAATTCAACTATTTATATGCTTGATCAAATACATTTAAAGATCTATTGAAGACACTTGAAGAATTACTTTGAATCTTGAAGGTGTAAAGTGTTTTTATTTAATTTAGAATGGATAAAATGATGATCGTAAATTTTATATACCTTAATTTGATGTAGTAATGATTTTAGTAAGCTTTCTCGAATAACAATTTTTTTTTCTTGATAGTAAAGATCATTCTAATTCACTAAAATGTGTTTTTAATCAAGTAAAATATTCTTAGTTAGATTGGTAGGACTCCAAGAAACATTTTAATTAATTAAAGTATCAAATTAATAAATAAAAAAATAACTTTAAGTAATTATGATCTTCATATATTAATCTATTAAAATCACTTAATATCAAGTTTATGCTTTGATCTTCATATTTTAATCATTTAAATAGAGCTTTTAATCAATTAAAAAACTATTTAATGTTTCGTTCGTCCTTTAAATTCTTCCTTTATAAAATTTTAATCTATTAAAACTTTGAATAATTCTTTTAGGACGTTATTTTAGTCCATTAAAAAAAATAATTGAGTAAAATACTCAAACTTCGATCCTACATATTTCTGTATCTTCACGACCAAAAGAGATACACTAATCAATTAACATTTTTTAATAGTTTTCTTTAAGCAGAACATGATCAATATTCTTATTAAAGAACTTGAAGGATCTTACTAATAATTTTCACTATCTTCCTCTTTATTTTCATTCTTTTCAACTCTCAAATCCATACCTTGGGCCAAAATTCAAGTCAATTTTTTTCCAATGGAAATGAATCTTTCCATTCTCATGACAACCGAATATGGAGAGCATACAATAAGAATCTTCAACAACTTTAGATGAAAAAAAAAATGTAAAACATTACCCGAAACATGTCTAACTGTTTAAATAAACTACTGCATATCTTTCTTTCTTTGTTTAACTGGAAATATCTATCCAAAGGTTTTACCCACACAGAGCATACATCTCCAAAGTATAAATTCCATCCATCACCATTCAAGAATTCCAGAAAATTAAATTTCGAAATATGAAAGAAAAAGATACAGCAGAAAACATCGAAAGCAAAAAACAGAAAACTAAAGTTTCACATTAACAGCAAGAAATACCAAAAAGAACACAAAAACTAGGGTTGTGGAAACACTCTACAATGACCCCTCTGTGTGACCACATGACCAAAGCTACATCATTCCCACATCCCCGCAACATTCTAGAAAACAAAACTAGGAATCTCGAGTCGCAGGTTTACATCGACCTTAAAATCCAAGTTTAGTGCGGCGCCAGTGCCTGCGCTTAGCATTGTACCTGGCCAGACACAATCACAAAAACTTGGTGAGAGAAAGTCACAAAACTTCTAGAACAAGTTAATGATTGAGGTTGTTGAAACCTGATGGTGTTATCGGTCCTCATGCGGATCCAGTAAGGGATGGGTCTGTTCTGCCTCATCTTCTTCGCTAGCTTCTTCTTGATCCTGAAAGTTTTGTGGGAAGGCTACAAAAAATTCCGGCACATGTCAGCATGAAAGATTGTTGCAATTAGCATAAACAGAAAAGACTGAGATTCTTTCTCACCATTTTCTCTGCCGATTGTCGACCACGCTGCGCAGTAAAACCAGGTTCCACAGCTTCTGAGCCAAACCCTGGTTCTTGAAGCAACTAAAACACAAATTGGACCGGGTTCTGTGATTTTGTTGCTCGAAGCCCACTAATTGGGCTAAAATAAACCCATTATTGACATCGGGAACTTAATAAAGAATTGAGAAGGCAGTTGCTTCATGTAATTTTTTATTTTCCATATACACCTCCCTTCCCCTATTAGTTATTTTTATATTTTATTGAGATTAAGTTTTATGCTCTTCATAAATTTTGTTATTTTCAATTAGTTCTTACAAAAATAGTTATGAAGGTCTATTAAATATTTTAAATTTTTATATTTTAATTGAGAATATTTATTATTTATTGTTGTTATATGTTATTTTATATTTTTTTGTTATAATTTTACTAATTTATGATTTTATTATTTTATGATGATTTTATAATTTTATTAAATTTATAAATTTATTTGTTTTATTAATTTTTTTTATTTTACAAAGTTATAATTGTATAATTTATAACTTTTCTTTTCCTTTAATAGTCGATATAAATAAATCCCCAATCACGCTACATGACAAGAAAAAATTTCAACCACCTCTTTATCTTAGAACCGTAAAGAAGATTGAGAAAAGATTCAGGTGCCTTCAACGACGTCATTGCAAAAGTCAATCACAAGAAAAATCGTGGATGAATAATGTGATTTTCTTTATGGTGTGAAAAATTATGTAAAAGAATTGAACACATTGTCCGTCAAAAAAATAGAGGCGAGTTATGATATTAAGCTTGTTGGTTTGTATAAAAAAAATAAATTTATATTTGTGTAGATCGGTTATTTTCCTTCTAAACTTCTGTATGAATGTTCCAAATTCTTGTATGACTAAAAAAAATAAATATTATGTATTTTTGAATGTGCTAAAATTTGGAGAATACATCGTGTACATCAAAGTACGAATATGAATATGATTAAAATGTTGAAAAATCAATTTATCATTCAACTCTCCAAAATCTTTGCTAAATTTTGTGAAGTTGTTAAAGTTTTCCAATTTGTTAAACATTGAAAACTTTATGATAAGAATTTTTTTAAACAAAAAGAAAACGGGTTAACCCACACTTATACAGGACGAACCAGACTTTTCGATCTATGTTGAAAATGTGAAACAGACCAATTTAACCCACATTTTGTAAGCCAAGTGCAAACCCAACCTTAACAGGTAAGACCAGTAGTCTATATTGTCACCTCTAATTAAGGTGTTGAAACAAAACTCGAAAGCTACAAAGCAATAACAATTTAGTTATCACCTACTCTTTAGGAAATGATTATTTAATGGTTTTAACAGATGCCATTGTCTTTAAACAATTTTAAGTAACACTTTTACGAATGTGATATATTCTTCAAAGTTGCATCTTTAGACAACACTTGTAATAATTTAAAAAGGCAGTTTATTTGTTTAGAGTACATTTATAACAAGAAAAGTTCCTAAACCATTAAACCTCTATTTATTCTTGTTGTATTAAAGATAACATGAGTAAAATTCATAATATTTAGAAATGTAATTAAATGTACAATCACCATAATAAATATGTGAAAAATATAATTATGCAATTAAAAATATTAAAAACAAACTTAATATCACTTGGTACACTTCCAAATATATATATATATATATATATATATATATATTAATTAGTTATTACATTATCTATTTTAAACTAACTATATTATTAAATCAGACTATCAATTTTTATAATATGATATAACTATTGTTACTACTAATAAAATTTTCTAAAATAATTTTAAATAAAATATGCCATTTAATTGTTGATTATAAAGTTATTTAAAATTAATTAATAAAAAAATTTGGAATTTCGTAAAATTTGATGAAATAAATTTTTTTCATAATAAAATATGACATATTTTGTGATATTTTTAATTATAAAAATGTTATAAATAATGATAACTTTTTGTTACAATTTTCAACACAAAAAATAAAACTAAATGAAAGGAAGAATATAAAAAGATGATATTTTTTCTACCAAATATTGTTAAGTTTATTTAACGTTTGAAACACATTTTTCGAGTTAATATTAAAGTAGAAAGGTGTCAAATGATGTAAATAACTCTAATATTATCATACCACGTGTTTGAAACATCAATTAAACTTACCAAAATTTAGATCAAAAGATTAAATTCATATATTTTTAAAAATTTAGGGACTAAATTTGATAAAAATTTTAAAAAAGACTAATTACAATTTTCGCCTAAGATACAAAAACATATTTAACCCATATAAATATAACTATTATTTAAATTATTTAGGGTTGTAGCAAAAGCTTTGCTTGAGATGTTTTTTTACTGGTTAAATTTATAATTTTAAACATCACCAATGTTTATACCTCTAAGTTACATAGTAAGAATTTGAACAATAGAACTGGCCGGGTGAAATCTTTGATACAATATTTCGAACTAAGAGCTATGAACAAAGAACAAGACTGAAGGAAGAAAATGATTCTCATTGATTACCACTTTTACTCAAAGAGGTACTCGTACAGAAAGATTCGTTACCATAAACTTCATCTTTTATCAGGCCTTCTCTTTATCGAAATGTAATCAAACCTAAAATTTATGATATCCAGAGTAAACTTTTGCAGCGAAAGAGACTTAAGTATTGTAAATTAGTAACATTCATATATAGTATCACATTAATTTTCTCCATCAAAAAGGTCAGCAATGAATTTTGTTGGTCCATTCTTGCACAGTTGATGCTGTTCGATCTGTGCAATCTTTTCATAGTCATCTTTTGACAGCGCCCAATCAAATATTTCAATATTTTGCTTCATTCTTTCCTTATTATAGCTCTTAACTGCAACAGTGACTCCTACCTCATACAACCATCTAAGAGATACCTATCATCATAGAGGACCACGTTAAACATTTGTTCACGATAAGCATAGTACTAATATCTACGTTTCACTTTGCAGAAAAATGAAGCTGAAGTATGAAATCTTTACCTGAGCAAAAGATTTGCCATGAGCTTCTGCAATTTCCTTGAGCAATTCATTATCCACAACATAATTGGAACCCCACAAGGCCCCTGGTGCCCCTAGAGGAGAGTATGCAGTTATGATTATTCCTTTGGCTTGACAATATTCTCGCAGCTTTTTTTGTTGCCAAGTAAGATTCATCTCAACCTGTTTGATGAAAGTAACCAAAAGGGGTTATCATTTTGAAAACTAGAAACGTATCTCTGATAGAACTTATAGCTTACTTGATTGACAGAAGGAGGAATAGTAGCAAAAGAGAGCAGGTTTTCGAGTTTATGACAACTGAAATTGCTGACTCCAATGAATTTTGTAAGGCCTTGCTTTTGACATTCCTCCATTGCTTTCCACACACCCTTTAAGTCAAATGATGTCAGGGCTTCTTCAGGATAAAGAATTTCCCAAGTTCCAGGATTCACAGAAATAGGCCAGTGAATCAAATAAAGATCCACATATTCCAACTTCAGAGACCTGCATTAGTTTGTATAATATATTACTATTCTAACCAAAGGTAATTTATGAATTGACGAATTTTGCACTTACTGAAGAGTTTTGTGGATAGCAGGAAGAACAAGATGAGGAAAATTATCAGCGCACCAGAGTTTGGAAGTGATGAAGAGTTCATCTCTGGAGACTATGAGGCCAAGTTGAAGTGCTTCAGCTATGGCTTCTCCGAGGGGTTGTTCAGAGCCATATATTGAAGCAGTATCGAAGTGTCTGTAACCTAGTTTGATAGCTTCTAACACTGCCTCTTTGGTGTCAATGGTGGTAGATGTTGAAGCAGTGCCAAATCCAATCACAGGCATTTTCTGATGGTTCGAAGAAGATTGGAGCACCACATGAGGGATGTTTGATGAAGACATGTTTTTCTGTGACACAGTGCAATTCGTGAAAGTGTGGTTAGATGAATTGTATATCCTATGGAGGACAAGGAACCTTGCATCTCCTTTTATAGTCACGGACTTAATTTCAATAATTGGAGAGTAATTATGTCATTGCACTTGTCAGAGTTTAAATTAGTTGATTCTCAATTAAATCACCTAAATTACATTTCAAACCCTTTCCCCTTTTCATCTTGCCAACGTCGACATAAAATATTTAAATCAAAAATTAATTTATATTAATTTATAATAGCCACGTAGGATGACAACTCCGGGAGTAAAATAAGTTGTCAAAACTTGAGAGTTAACTTATCATTTTTCTTAAATTGTGGGATGAGTAATATTTGGTTATTTTACATGTTGGTATAGAAAGGGGGTATAAGATTATGTATATAAGGATTATACGTATAGGCTACAAAATTTAACCCTTCCAAATAGTGTCGTGTAATTTACGTTACGTAGTTATCAATATAAAATGGCTAAAGATATTTTATTATAGTCAGCAATGACTTTAAAAGCATTTCAAAGTGGTTTTCTTTCTTCAGAACAAAGATTATGACAGATATGTAGCAAGAAATGATAAATATGTCACATATAAGTGTATATTATTAAGATTATTGTGACAATAAAATGAATATATTGATTAGAATTAGAGATAAAAAAAAACACGGAATATTTTGGAGGTGTCAATTTCAATAGGATAACTTTAGAAGTACTAAAAATTCATTTAATCGCATGTAAATAGAATTTATAGCAGTAAAATGAAATTAACCCAATAAGCTTTGAATTTTCTTTTTAATGTTGATGAGATAATATGATAAGCACAGCGTCTAGTTTTCTACACCATATATATCTATGGAAAAACTCATTAATTTTCTGCGAGTGTCAATTTCATGTTAAAGTATTAGGTAATGGAAACTTATGAAAAAGAATCGCATCTTGGAAAGTAATTTTGTGATGGAGTGGAAGTAGTCCTATCAAATTTACTATTATATTTCTTGTCGCTTTCCAAAGGAAGACACAAAAGTGTTGATAGAACTAAAAAATCCTTCTTATCGGTTAGTGGTGGCAATGCAAACAGGATGTTAGGGTGAGTTGGGAACAAATTTGCCAGCCAAATGTAGTGGTAGGGTTGGGTTCTAAAATTTAAAATTTGTAGTATTTATTTATTAAACTTATATAATAAATAATTAACCTATATTTTTTATTTTGGTTCAATTCAGTCTCAATCTTTAATGGAGAAATTTTGTCTTTTTTCAAATTAAGACCAAATTTAATTTGTATATAAGTATTGTATAATTCTTATTAAAATATTTCTAATTATGGATTAGAGTTGATTTAAAATTAAAATAAAAATATTAAAAGCAGAGACCAACACCATTAATTTAAAATTTGAAGAGGTTAAAAGTCACAAACTATTTAATACTTTATATGATTTTTAGGTTAAAAATTAGTTAAATAATCTAAAATAAAATCAGATAATATTTTTATAAAAATTAAATTTATTCTCATTTTAAAAAGGGATAAAATTTTTCAATTAAAAAAAAATGACTACATTAAATAAAAATAACGAATGTTGAAATGAAATTAAATATAAGATAGTGGTGTCATTGACGCTGTTATGTGACTTTGCTATTACATATGGCATGATGCTAAAATATGAACTAAAACATGACATACTTTTCACTATCTGGTGTTAGAAACAGAAGAAAATATATAAAATTCATTAACTAATATATATATATATATATATATATATATATATATATTTAATTCTCATTTTTCAGAAATACTCGATAAAGTTATTCATAACATCGATCCTTCGGTGGCCTCACGTAGTAGCGTGACCCAGTGGCCATTTACCACCCTTCGGTATGAACTGCAATACAGATTAGATTCCAAACCACCATGGAAGCCCCTGGTTCCACTCAACCACCATTGTTTTCTGTTGAGTAAGCAAAGCCAATACTTTTTCTTTTAAGTGGATTGCACGCATTAGGTTAGAATGTAGCACCTAGTACAAACCTTAAAAGGTTTATTTTTGTGACCTGTAATTAAATTTGTAATACATAAGAAGTACATATATTTGGATGATAAAAAAAAAATGGATTAGTAAAATTTAAAAAATTGTACGAAAAATAATACGCATCTTCTCATTTATCTGTTTATTATGCCCCACTTATTTTTCTATGTGATTTGGTTTATTTATTATGCTCCACTTATTTTTGTGACTTGCAATCAAATTTATGGTATATAAGGAGTACATCCCTTTGAATGATATAAAAACATATTGATTAGTAAAATTTAAAAAGTTGTACGCCGGCTACCCCAACTTCTTGTTATATGATTTAGATGAATAGCCAGAGGAAGCGAGAATCTCATTCTACGTAGTCGTGAGCCAATCACTTATGGTTGTTTTGATATTGATTATTGAGCAAGGCCCGACCTGACTTAGGTTGTGACCCTTCCTATTGAAAGGGACAAAAAGTCGAAGAGAGTCGTTTACACTTAGTGAGTAGGACTTGTGGTCCTATTTCCCAGTAGCTTGAGTCGGGAAGACCCCTTGGGACTGGATGAATGACTCATACGACATTCTTAAGAACCTGAATTTTTATATGAAATGTGGCTTGACCTATTAGTGCAGGTTATCCGATCTAATGAGAAAAGGTTCGAAAGGTGTCGTGCGTTAGCAGCTATCCTATCCACATAATTTTTTCAATGTGTCCCACTTATTTGCCTAATTTGTTTTACCTATTTTTCTCTTATAGCCAGCCACCTAGTACAAAACTTAAAGGTTGATTTTTGTGACTTGTAATCAAATTTGTGGTACATAAGAAGTACATCTCTTCAGATGATAAAAAAAAGATTGATTAGTAAAATTTAAAAAATTGTATGCAAAGTAACAAACTACTTTCCATATATTTGTTCAATGTGCCCCACTCATTTGCCTATCTGGTTTGACCTATTTTTTTCTTCAAGCCAGCCACCTAGTGCATGCAATAAGGGTTGAATTTTGTGACTTGTAATCAAATTTGTGGTACATCAGAATGACATCCCTATGGAGAATAAAAAGAGATCGATTAATAAAATTTAAAAAATTATACGAAAAGTAATACGCATCTTCCCACCTATTTGTTTATTAGCCACACTTATTTGTCTTTCTGGTTTGGCCTATATTTTTCTTCAAGCCAGCCACCTAGTGCAAACAATAAGAGTTATTTTTGTAATTTGTAATCAAATTTGTAGTACATAAGAATGACATCCCTTTGGAGCATAAAAAAAAGATTGATTAATAAAATTTTAAAAATTGTACGAAAAGTAATACGCATCTCCCCACTTATTTGTTTATTATGCCCCACTCATTTGTCTATCTGGTTTGACCTATTTTTCTCTTCAAACTAACCACCTAGTGCATATAATAATGGTTGATTTGTGTAACTTATAATCAAATTTGTGGTACATAAGAAGGACATTTGTTTGTAATCAACTCTAGTTTTGGCGCTCGAGCCACAAAGGTTTTATTTCAGATCCTTCCATATTGCCTTTGTCAAGGCTTAAGCCCCACATTTTGGGATCGAGCTATAAAAGTTACATTCTATATCCTTCTAAAGGTGGCTGCTTGAGATTTCCTCCTCATGAGAGTTTTCTTTTATGGCCTAAGCCTCATGCTCTCATGCTTAAGCTTCTGATATAACTTCTTTGGAAATGAGCCTTCATGGCTTAGCCTCAAGTTTAGTGTTTGAGGTTTCTCTTTACAATGGGTTTGCTTTATGGCTTGAGCCTCAATTCTGCGACTCAGCTGCATCAATCACAATTTGCCTAGAATTGAATGATTTTAATCCAATTTCTCTAGTTTTCAACTTTAACTTTGTGCTGATGCTTAAAAGTGTAAAACAAGCTAAACACTACAACATTTTGTAGTTTAGATCATACTAAATTAGACAACGGCTAAATAAATGTGGTCTAAACATATAATAAACAATATTTTTATAAATGTTGTATAAATATCATGAAAACCCATGATTATAGAACTGTTGCTTTAAACTATCTACACAAAACCAGTAAAAATGTGGTCTAAAAATATTGGTTAGATCTAAAATCAACTTGAAAAATTGTTGTCTATTATGAGGGTTTTAAACAATGATTTTAAAAATATTATCGTACTAAAAATCGTTATCTATTACCTATAACTACACTCACTTATATCACGCTTAAAAAACTGTGGTCTAATCTTTAAATCATGATTTTTATAATTTTGATCATAATTTTTTATATCGTTGTGTAAAGTGACGTAGTGAAATATGGTTCGTCTATCACCTCGTGATGTGATCTCGCTGACATCCAAACTCATCAGGCATGTTTATGGCCTTGTGAGGCAGCGCCTTCATGAATTGAATGAAACATGCAATCTAACTTCATATTTTTCGTTGTAGCTCCTGATCGAGTTCAAAAATAACCTCTTAAAGTTTCTCAACGGACACCTCGATTCCTAGTGAGTGTTACCCCAAACTTCTATTCAAAATGGAGTTCAATTTTGATTCTTGAAAATTATAAACTTTATAGCAAATTTACTCTTTCAATTCTAAAGTTATATTTGTCAAACTTTCTGAGTGAAAATTAAAGTTACTTTTTGAAAAATATTATTTAAGTTTGTAAAGTAAATTTTGGATGAGTTTAACAATTGTTCCTAAGAGTACTTTAGTATTTATTTTTATTTTATAGCACATGCTTTCGTATACTATTTTTATTTTATAGCTCATGCTTTCGTATACTAGTATTTCTATATTCTTTTTTTGTGTTATGTTTGTACAACGTTTTGAATTTATTCTATTAAAAATAAAGTTTGAACTAGTTAAAAATAATTTTAATTATGATCATATTCCATATAATTTCAATAATACCCATTTGATATGTATACCTATGAGTGTAAGAAAAAAAAATGGTGATCATTATGGTATATTCATGTTGCATTGCGAAAAAAAAAAAACTATCGTTATTTTATTGTTGTTATATATAAGATATACTAAATTATTTAAATAATGTATAATTGATATTAAAAAATTATAATTTAAATATATTAATATGAATGCATGTAAAGGATGACTAAAATTTCTATAATTCCTAACTAATTAATATTAATTATATTGTAATATTCACATTAGATATCTACATTTAAATTAGCGTAAATAAAATATAAAGATAACAAACATAAATTAGTTTATTTATTATAAAGAGGTAATGAGAAATTAAAAAAGTTAATATTAGTCTCACCCAATTAAACTTTTAAAGCTACTTCTTGTCATTTATAAATTGTAAAACTAATAATTTTCTTGGAATATATGAAAATCATATTTTATTAAACCTAAAACTTAAGATGAAAGGAAAGTTCATAGCAAAGTAAATCATGTGTCTTGATCAACATTCATATCATTGCGATAATTTTCTTCATCCCAAATTTCTTCTGGACCCATCTTGAATATCTTACTCTGCTTGATTTCATCAATTTTTTCATAGTCATCTTTTGTCAATGACCAATCAAATATTTCCAAATTTTGCTTCATTCTCTCCTTGCTGTAGCTCTTAACCACAATAGTTACCCCTAGTTCATACAACCATCTAAGAGATACCTAATACATCACAAAGAACTAGGTTAGGGTTGGCACAAACACAAATATATACAAACTTGTCAATGTGATATATTTTTGTTCTTTTGGGTTTAAATTGTATAAAGAAATAAAGTTGAATATACCATATCAAAAAATCATTGTTTTAAGATTTTTATTGAAAGTAGTGTGAATCTCTTATACAAGTTAGATTTCTATGACATTTATATAATCTCTTCCCTACAAGGATAAATATTGAAAGCAAAATGCTTAACTACATCATATTATTTTGTTTTTATGTTTCATCATGTTGGGTCGATGAAAATAACATGCTTTGAAAAGTCTCACATCGCCTAGGATAACTAGGGGTGAGTGTTAGTGATTATATAATGGGATCTAACTTTATTATGTTCTTTGTCCCAAAATTTGTATTTGACTCTTCTTATTTCTTATACTCTTATAATAAAGTGTTGTCTCGAAATTTGTATTTGATTCTTCTTATTTCTTATACTCTTATAATAAGAGTGTTGTGAGGTTTGAATTAAATTATTACTTTGAAAAATATCAAAGATATGGAAGAGTTGTTTATGTATTTTTCTTTTGTGTTTATTTTATTTTTCTATTAATAAAGTAATTCTCAAAGAATTTTTCCCAACAACTTTATATAATTTGTACGTACTCTATATATTAACCACATTAATAAACAAAGTTTAAGATAGAAGAATTTTGTATTGTTTAGTATATTATCGAATTATATAAGGAACTGATTGTAATATGTATTAAGGAATGAGATATTATACATAATATTCAATTGTTATTTATAAAAGAAATATATTTATGATGACTTTAATATAAGCGAGATAAAATGATATCTGAAAAAGAAAATCAATTAGAGTGCTTTATTGAAAAATAATAATATTATGATTGAAACATAAACAATAAGAGACAAGATGAGGATATCCGACTAATATATAAATTTCTTATAAATATACTAAAAATTATACAAGATCGAGGTAAGATATATTGAATGTTCTAGTTAAAGTTTTAGAAGAGACTTAAATTAGTTCTAGCCAAAACATGTTATTGTTCACATAGGTGTAAAAGATATACTATGATCTTTATCATGTTAACAAAGTTACAACGTTATCTATGTATTTTATTTCATTAGTGTCACTAAAAGATTTTATCACCATACTCACTAAGTAAATCCTTAAAGGGTAATGTGTTACACCTCTACAATAATTATCATTGATAGGTTTTAGTCTCGATACTACAAAAAAGACATTTTATTTTACATAAGTTATTTATGAATATGAGAGCCAAGGTCACGAGTTCGACTCCTGGTAGACAATTGTTAAGGGAGACATTGTTGGGGATTGCACAATTGTCCCGTGACGGAGACCAAGTGGGCTAAGTCACAATCCAAGAGTGAGATTCCTAGTTAGACAATAGCTGAGGGAGAGATTGTTGTAGATGGCATGGAAATTCTTAGGACACTTCAAACTTGTATTTGACTATTTTTATTCTTATTTTTTATATCTTTCAATAAGAGTTTTGTGAGGTTTTAGTTAAATTATTATTTTGGAGGATGTAGATGTACTTGGGGTTAGAGAACATGGAAGAATTGTCTATATATTTTCTTGTATTTATTTTATTAATAAAGTGATTTTCTGATGGATTTTTCCAACACATCAAAATATGAACTATATACTTGTATGTTTCGCCATTGAAATTTGACATCTGAGAGGTTGAGAAAGGAATTTGAAGTAAAAGTTGTTACCTGAGCAACAGATTTGCCATGAGCTTCTCCAATTTGATTGAGCAATTCATTGCCCATGACTCCATTGGAACCCCAAAAGCTTCCTGATCCCAAAGGACTATACGCAGTTACAACTATACCCTTCTTTTCGCAGAATTCTCTCAACTTCTTTTGTTGCCAAGTAGGATTCAATTCAATCTGTTTCATCATATTAAACCCAAAATTCAATTCATTTTTATATAAATTAAAAGATTAAAAGACAGAAAATGGTAAATAAAAATTAGTTTATTTAAATTTTAAATTCCATATAAATTTATATATTTATAATCAAGGTATGATTGTGAAAACATGATTATAAATTTATGCGCTTACTTGATTGACAGAAGGAGGAATAGTAGCAAAAGAGAGCAGGTTTTCAAGTTTATGACAACTGAAATTGCTAACTCCGATGAATTTTGTAAGGCCTTGCTTTTGACACTCCTCCATTGCTTGCCACACGCCTTTTAAGTCAAATGATGTTAGGGTCTCTTCAGGAAAAGGAAATTCCGAAGTTCCAGGATTCACAGAAATGGGCCAGTGAATCAAATAAAGATCCAGATATTCCAACTTCAGACACCTGCATTAGTTTTGGGCTCCGCACAACAAAGTTGCTTCAGTATGTGATAGAGATTATGTAAATAATACATTTTTCAAATCCTCTCATAATATTTTTTTTTAATTTCAAAATTATAAGAAGTAATCTTTAAAAAAAGTAAGATAAAAAAGTAATTTTCCATAAATTGGTGAAACTAACTCAATTTTATAAAATCAGCTTATAATTAAGTATTGATTTTTAAGTGAGTATTCACTAAAATTCCACATCAATAATATGAAGAAGATAGTGGTAGAAAACATTATAAAAATAAATTGTTTTTGGAGTTGTCACCATAATTCAATATTCAATATGTCTCTTGAGTGCATAGGGAACTTAGGTAGTTATGTATCATGACAAAGGTTTACGACTTTTGCAGAAAAGCTGCACAAAAAATTGTATGAAGGTTTATAATTTTGTTAGAAAAAGTTGTATAACGATTTACAGTTTTTGTCAGAAAAATTACTTTTTTGTTAAGTATTGCTGAATGTAGGCCTTGGGTTGTCTCTTAGATTTCATGTATGCTTTAACAAACTTAAAGTAAGGTTTGTATCTACTTATATAATATAAAATTGTCTTGTCTTACAAGTTAATGAGATCTCCAACACACCAATTTATGTTTAGACATCTAGAATGTGTGATTATATATTATTAGATGATCTGATAAATGGAACGATATATCCAACAAATAACAAGTTTCGTTAAGATAGACTTTGAAATCTACAAGATTCTGATGGAGTTTAATGCAAATGCATGTACATGTAATCGACAAATTCTGCACTTACTTGAGCGTTTTGTGGATGGCAGGAAGAACAAGATGAGGAAAGTTATCGGTGCACCAGAGTTTGGAAGTGATGAAGAGTTCATCTCTGGAAGCTATGAGGCCAAGTTGAAGTGCTTCAGCTATGGCTTCTCCAAGAGGTTGCTCAGAGCCGTATATTGTAGCAGTATCAAAGTGTCTGTAACCTGATTTGATAGCTTCTAACACTGCCTTTTTGGTGTCAATGGTGGAAGATATTGAAGCAGTGCCAAATCCAATCAGAGGCATTTTCTGATGGGTGGAAGAAGATTGGAGCACCACATAAGGGATGTTTGATGAAGACATTTTCTTTTTGCCACAATGTAATTCGTCAAAATGTGTTTAGATGAGGAACCTTGGAGCTCCTTTTATAGACATACTTAATTTCAATAATTGAAAACTACTTATGTCATTGCACATGTCAGAGTTTTAATAAGTTGATTCTCAATTAAATCATTATCTTAAATTGTGGGTTGAGTAATATTTGGTTATTTATAGAAAGGATTATACGTATAGGCTACAAAATTTAACCCTTCTAAATAGTGTCGTGCAATTTACGTTACTAGTTATCAGTATAAAATAACTAATGATATTTTCTTTCTTCAAAACAAAGATTATGACAGATATAAACTAATGGTTTTAATAATATGTTAATCCTAATAATGTCACATACCAACATCCATGTTATATAGTATATATTGTCAAAATTACTGTGAGAATAAAATGAATATGTTTATTAAATATCAGAGATAAAGAAACACGGAATATTCTCTGGAGGTGTCAATTTCAATAGGATAACTTTAGAAGTACCGAAAATCCATTTAACCATGTAAATATATATAAGTTATAGCAGTAAAAGGAAATTACCCTAATAAGCTTTGATTTTTTTTTTCCTTGTTTAAAAGTAAACTTTCAAACTGTTCAATTTTAATGTTGATGAGATAATATGATAATCACGTCCTCTAATTTTCTACACCATTCATTTTCTGCGAAACTGCGAGTGTGAATTTGATGTTAAAGTAGTAGGCAATGGAAACCTATGAAAAAGACTCGCAATCTAGGAAATTAAGTTTGTGATGTGAAGTGGAAGTAGTCCTATCAAGTTTACTATATTATACTTCTCTTCACTTTCCAAAGGAAGTCACAAAAATGTTGATAGAACTAAAAAATCCTTCTTATCGATTAGTGGTGGAAAATGGAAACAGGATTGTTTGGGTGAGTAGGGGACAAATTTGTCTGCCAAATGTAGTGGAGGGTTGGGTTCTAAAATTTAAAATTTGCAGTACTTACAAAAAATGTTGATAGAACTCAAAAATCCTTCTTATCATTAGTGGTGGTGGAAATGCAAACAGGATTGTTTGGGTGAGTTGGGGATAAATTTGTCGGCCAAATGTAGTGGAGGTTTGGATTCTAAAATTTAAAATTTGCAGTACTTATTTATTAAACTTATATAATACAATCTGATAATTAATGTATTAACAACTAAATACAAGAATTTTATTGTAATTAAAAAAGAATAAAAACATAATTTAGTAGAAATGACTATTCAGAATAGGTCAATAGGTCATCAGCAGGTCGGCAATAAAAAGTGTGGGACAAGTGTCAACGATGGATAAGATGGATTGATATATATAAACTTAAATCCTTAAAATCTAATAACAAAACATAACATGTTGTGTGAGTTTCTTTTAAGTGTGACAATCTTTTGTCTTCATCCTTATATGATGCTCAACTCTCTCATTTTTACTCAATGTGAGACTTAAACTGACACTTTAATTCCCAACTGATAAAAACAAGTTAAACTAAGACAAATTAAATAACCAATCAAGTAAATGTTCTTGACTTCCCTCTTCTTGCCAAAGATTTATATAATTCAAGCATCATTGATAAATTATTCAATTATGCATGATTAGAAATATCAATAATAAGATACCGAAGTTGAAATTTTAAACTAATCTTTTCTTGTTCACTAAAGTCCAAAGGATAAATTTTTTTCACAACAGTGTATATATCTACGATGTCAAAAGCTTCTAAGCATTGTCAATGTCAAAAGCTTTATAACCAATCATCGTCAAGAATTAAAAAATAAACTATCATAATTAAAATTAGATCATGACAAAGAGCATAACAATTAATTTTTCTCGTGTGTTCATAAAAAGATACTATAAACAAAATATTATACTATAAAAATAATATTTCAATATCAAGTAGGACATCAAAGAGTTACATTTTTTTAAGAATGAAAAACATATGATAAGTAAGAGAAAAAAGAAGTTTGCTTTCAATTTTTTTTTCTTCAAAAAACAAAAGAGAGCAAATGACAGAATGGGAAGTGAACACAAATTAAGTAATTCAAGATATAAGTAAAGAGAAAATAAAAAAAAATTAATAATTTTATTTTTTGTTATATTTAATTTTATGTTTTACTATTCATTAACATTAAATGACATTTATAAAAGAAATAAAAATTTATTTAATTTTAATTTTCATAAACATCTGTCATTGAGTCCAACGAGATTATTTTTAATAAGGTAATATAATTTTTACCGTCATTACAATTTCTATTTTTTTATTTTTGTTTGAGGTTTCGTTTCTCCGAATACTATTTATTTTAAGAAATGGACTTATAAAATTTATTATTTATTCAATTTAATTAAATAAAAATATAGATTATTAAAATTTCACACTTTAGTATTTTACATCCTATAAATAGATAAGAAAATTACAAAATAAATAATTCTTTATGTGGTTCGGCCTACATGCTATTGGGTCAAATGTAATTTGGAGTGCATTAAAAAAATTAGTCCACATTTTTTATGATGGACAAGTTTTTGTTGGCAAAATGAGGAGTAGATCAAAGATGACAAATAAGTCAAATTAGGGTGGACAGTCATTCATTGTGATTCCTAATTTAAAATGTAATATAACATATTTTAATATAATAATTAGGACAAAAAATTGTTAAATTAAACTAATAATCAATAAAATAAAGAAAATTGGGATGTCAAATTTATCAATAAGAGTTCATGCATATATAAGGTATACATGCTATTATGATTATTATTTTCATGTATTATGTCTAGGGATGACAACTGGGTGCGGAGGGGATGGGTTTCACTGTTTTATACCCATCCTCAAAGAAAAAAAAATCATCATCATTTCCCGTACTCAAACAAACTGGGTATCAAGTTCTTGTTTCATTTCCCATCCTCACCAAGTAACAGGAATATACTTGTCCCCGTACTCACTTACTTACCGTTTCAATATTAATTAATTATTTTTATAAAATAATAAAATATTTAATATTAAAAGGAGGGTATTCTATTTTCTTTAATATCAAATATTTATAAAGAAATTATAATTGTATACTTTTCAAATTATAATATCAAATAAAATTTCATGAGAACCAAAATATTTATTAAATTTGCAAACATTAATGTTATCTAGTTGATAAAATTTTTTTTTTTTAAATTATAGAAGGAAAACGAATATCTAAATTTAAAAATATTTTAAATGTATGTTAATTCAAATTTTTAAATTAATGAAATTTTTTTTGTACACTAATAAAAATTATAATAAATCACTTGATCAAAATCACACAAAAAACAAATATTAAACTAAGAATAATTGAAATTTAACATAAATATTTAATTTTTTATACTTCAACATATGTTGGATAGCGATTAAAAAAAGCATAGCAATTACATTAAATAATTATATTATATAATATTTATTTAGACAACTATAGTGATAAAACCTCACATACGAGTTAGAAAATAAAATAATTATATAAAAAATATTAAAACAGTATTTTACATGATAAAAATATACAACAAATAAAAATATGAAAAAAAATTATCAAATGAAAATAATTTTATAGACCATTAAATAAAATCGTACAAAAAAAATAAATGTATAGTTAAAGTTATGATAAGATGAAAAAAATCTTAGGAATCTAAAAAAATCAAACATTAACTTAGTCAAACAGTTGAGAAATAATAAAATTTGTTTTAGCAAAACAAAATAATTTTTAAAATGAAACAAAAATTAATAATTATAAATAAAGAATATAAATTTTTTATATTACTTAATAAATGAAATATTTATGTTATTAAACACTTAAATTAATAATGTTAAACACTCTCGTGTAAAAAAAAATAAAATAAATAAAAATATTAAAAAATAGTATTAATTAATTAAATTAATTAATATTACTTTGATTATATTATATTAGCTATCTACATGAAATTGACTTGTCATATAGTGGTCGAGTTTAATATCCTTATCAGAGCGTAAATAAAATATAAAGATAACAAATATAAATTAGTTTAACTTATTATAAAGAGGTGATAAGAATTCCAAGTTGAAAAAAATTAGTATTAGTCATACCCAATTAGACTTTTAAAGATAATTCATGTTATTTTTAAAATTGTGAAACAATGCAAGATAGTGTAACTAATAACTTTTATTAGATTCATGTAGCAAATGATTGAACGTATGATTTTCTTGTAGTAAAATCATATTTTATTAAACCTAAAACTTATGATGAAAGGGAAGTTCATAGCAAAGTAAAGCAGGTGTTTCTACTAAGAAGTTTGATGCCTCTATCTTTTAACCTCTTATTGTTAATAATTATCATTTGAGGTTAAATATATTCGTTAATAATTAATAAAATATTTATTATCAAAATTACTAAGCATATCCTAACATATGTATGTATTTAATGATACGTTAAACGTGATATATAATTAATATTACTATTTATTGTATTTAATATTTAAATTTAATGTCATAAATAATAGTATTTGAAAAAAATTAAATTAATAAACATTGAATTTTACAAAAAAAATTTAATCTCAATAATCGTTAATGCAATTTTATTATATTTAGAGGACAAATCCCATAAGTGTAGTATGATTGTAATTGTTTTATTTGATGAACACAAAAAAATTAAAAAATAATAAAATAATTTGAACGTTTTGTATGTTTCTTTTTTTTTAATGTTTTTCTTTCATTCCCATGTTGCTAAAAATTAAAATATAATTAATCATAAGAAAAAAACTTAAATTACTAAAGAAAGCAAAAACTAATCAAGGTAATTTAGTTAAATGGAAGAGGCTCATCTAAGTAAAAGGAAGACCTCATTCTACTACATCAAGATAATTGTATTTGTTGTCATTTGATGTATTAGACAAACTTGAACTTGAGAGTTAGAGTGTTTACATGCACAACCTCGTTCGACTTGAGAAGGACGAATATCTAATAATCACGATCTAGAGTGTGTTGTTGGAGTTAGAAAAACTTGGAATTGAAGTCTTCACATAATATGCTCGAATCGGTAAGAACATCAACTAATGGTACACAGAATGATGGACTTAATTCAAAATATTTACTTTATTAGTTACCTAATTTGAAAAAGAAAATTATCAAGTATTGAACGTGAAAATCCATCATCATTTCTTCTGGTTGCTTGTTACTATTTTCTACTTGCTTCGTCGTCACCTCCTTCTCTCGAACATGTGATATTATTGGCAACTACACTCATCATGCCTTTTTTATGGACAGATCTTTTAATCAATTGAATGAAACATTTATTCTATTAAAAAATGACTAAAATTTCTATAATTCCTAATTAATTAATATTAATATTATATATATATATATATATATTTATTTATTATGTTGAGTCTTTCGAAAGAGGATTATCGGAAAGATACAACACTAATGAGTGTGAGTCCAATCTACGTATAAATGATTGACACCACTTTTAATCCAAAATTTTAAGGCAATATATGACTCACTTACCTGACCCATTATCCTTGTGTGAGGTTCAACTCTCTCATTCTTATTCAATGTAAGACTTAAATTCACATTTAGATTCTCAATCATATATAGTGATTCAATTTAATATATAGCCTTATTATAGTGTAAATAAAATATAAAGATAGCAAACATAAATTAGTTTAACTTATTATAGAGGTGATGAGAAATTAAAAAAGTTAATATTATTATCATCCAATTAGACTTTTAAACTACTTCTTGTCATTTATAAATTGTAAAACAAAATAAGACAATCCAACTAATAATTTTTATTTCATTCATGTTGCAAATGATAAAAGATATGATTTTCTTGGGATGCATGAAAATCATATTTTATTAAACCTAAAACTTAAGATGAAAGGAAAGTTCATAGCAAAGTAAATGAGGTGTTTTGAATAACATTCATAGTATTGTTAATTTTCTTCATCCCAAATATCTTCTGGTCCAATGCTGAATATCCTACTCTGCTTGATTTCATCAATTTTTTCATAGTCATCTTTGGTCAATGACCAATCAAATATTTCCAAATTTTGCTTCATTCTCTCATTGTTGTAGCTCTTAACCACAGCAGTTACCCCTAACTCATACAACCATCTAAGAGATACCTAATAAACCACAAATAACTAGGTTAGTCTCGACACAAACATAGATATATATTCATACTTTTGAAGTAAAAATTGTTACCTGAGCAACAGATTTGCCATGAGCTTCTGCAATTTGTCTGAGCAATTCATTGTCCATGACTCCATTGGAACCCCAAAAGCTTCCTGATCCCAAAGGACTATACGCAGTTACAACTATACCCTTCTTTTCGCAGAATTCTCTCAACTTCTTTTGTTGCCAAGTAGGATTCAACTCAATCTGTTTCATCATATTAAACCCAAAAATCAATTCATTTTTATATAAATTAAAAGATTAAAAGACAGAAAATGGTATAATAAAAATTACTTTATTTAAATTTTAAATTCCATATAAATTTATATATTTATAATCAAGGTATGATTGTGAAAACATGATTATAAATTTATGCGCTTACTTGATTGACAGAAGGAGGAATAGTAGCAAAAGAGAGCAGATTTTCAAGTTTATGACAACTGAAATTGCTAACTCCAATCAATTTTGTAAGGCCTTGCTTTTGACACTCCTCCATTGCTTGCCACACGCCCTTTGAGTCAAATGATGATAGGGCCTCTTCAGGAAAAGGAAATCCCCATATTCCAGGATTCACAGAAATGGGCCAGTGAATCAAATAAAGATCTACATATTCCAACTTCATACACCTGATCCGTAAAAATTAATTAGAAATCAACGAGATTTGAGTCCAAACATATAAGATATTGACACTATTTTTAACCTAAAATCTTAAGATAATAAATTTGTGGATCATTATCTACTTTCTTATTTTTATTTAATGTGAAACTTAGACTCACTTAAATTCCTAAAACTTATAAACTTAGGTTCGCGACTTATATCATAATATACACAGAATTGTAGAACATACTTAAAGTGAGTGTGTAGAGTGGTTTTCATCCAGGGGTTATGCAAATGCATGTACACATGTAATCGACGAATTGTGCACTTACTGAAGCGTTTTTTGGAGGGCAGGAAGAACAAGATGAGGAAAGTTATCAGTGCACCAGAGTTTGGAAGTGATGAAGAGTTCATCTCTGGAAGCTATGAGGCCAAGTTGAAGTGCTTCAGCTATGGCTTCTCCAAGGGGTTGCTCAGAGCCATATATTGCAGCAGTATCAAAGTGTCTGTAACCTGATTTGATAGCTTCTAACACTGCCTCTTTGGTGTCAATGGTGGAAGATGTTGAAGCAGTGCCAAATCCAATCACAGGCATTTTCTGATGGTTGGAAGAAGATTGAAGCACCAAATGAGGGATGTTTGATGAAGACATGTTCTTTCTGTCACACTGCAATTCGTCAAAATGTGTTAGATGAGTTGCATATCCAGTGGAGGACAAGGAAACTATACGTCTGTTTTTATAGCTGCATAAATGCTTAATGAAAAATAAATAAAATTTAATTAAAGAATAGATTGTTTTAAAATTTGTTTATTTTTAATTGAATCTATTAAATTTTCTAAACAATAATATTTTTTGGATCATTAATATTGTGTAAAAGATAATTTATTTTTACTTTCTAAACAAAACATTTTTTAACAAAAAAATATTTATATCTTAGAAAAGATAACCCTCAACTTTTTAAGACTCCCTGATATTAAGAAATATGTCAATTTAGGAAACAATTTTTTCCAAATCGATTTTGAGTATGAGTTAGTTTTAAGTTCATTTATCATTATAATTCTAAAATTTATTTTAACAAGATTTATTAAACTTACCATGTCACTCATTATTAGACCGTAAACTAATAAATATTTAGTCTCACGTACACATATTCATGTCTAAGTGTGACGGGTTATTGTAGGTCATATATCGACTAAAGATAAGATTAACTTTTAATATATAAGTAAGAACATTATGGTATCAAAGTCTATCTTTTAAACTCTTTGTCTTAATAATTATTATGATTTAATTAGTCAGATGGTATTCACTCTCATTCAGATGTGTCATTTTGGTGTTCGCTTTTAAAAAAAGTGTCAATCGAGAGTCAACTTTTGAAAAAGTGACTCAATTAAGTCTGGTGGTGGATCTTAACCAACATTGTTGGGGAAGCCAAAATAATACATCCAAAATTTATACATTTAATTATTGTCACTAATACATTTAATTATTGTCAAAGAAAATTCGATGATAATAAAATCACACTTAAAATTCAATTATGAAAAAACACAAAGTATAATACTTTTTCTATGTTCATAAAACAAAAAATTAATATACAAAAGGCTCATTAAATAAATTATTAAACTAATATTTCACTATCAAATGAGACAAGAGATAATTACCTTCTTCTTTATTTCTTCGGAGATAGAAGATAATAGCTAAGAGATGAGAGCAAAAATAATAGATCTTTTTCTCTTCAAAAATAAAAGAAAATAGGTGAGAATGAGCGATGAGAACAATATGTCAGAAACTCAAACATATAATGAACCACAATTAAAATTCGGTAATAAAAAAATAACACGGAGTACAATACTTTTTCTTCTATGTTCATAAAATAAAAAATTAATATAAAAGAGATTCATTAAATAAATTATTAAACTTACAATTCACTATCAATTGAAACGAAAGAATTACCTTCTTCCTTTCTTCCTCGAGAATGGGAGAGAACAGAGGAGAAATAAGAGCAGAAAAAAGTAGATTTTTTTGTTCTCTTCAAAAACAAAAGAAAACATGTGAAAATGAGAGATGAAAACAATTTATAAAAAACTCAAGCCATAATAGAAAAAAAATAATTAAAAATATATTGATAAATCTTTTTATTTTTTATTATGTTTAATTTTATATTTTATTATTTATTAATATTAATTATTATGTTTATAAAAGAAATAAAATATTTGATTTAATCATCATATATTTCTTAATATCTATAATAAAATATTTGATTTAATCATCATTAATTTGTAATATATCTTTTAATATTTATATATATAATATATACAGAAATTCAAAATACCAATAATATAAAAAAAATCAATTTCTTTCGGGGAGGGGGGCATGGCCCCCTATTTTAACTTTATTCATAACTTTTACCATTAAATTCTAATATAAATATCAATACTTTATTGTGTAAGTCATTTTAAATATCAATATCATTAACGGAATTAATCATTTTTTTTAAAGCGACCTAATTGAGGCATATTTTAAAAAATTGGAAATTAATTGACATCTTTTTAAAATCTGGTACCACACTGATACATCCAAATAATTAGAATTGGTATCATACGACTAATTAAACCTAATTATTATTTCAAGTTATTAAGATGTATCATCATGATTCATCAAATCATATTTATAAATTATAAATACATTTATTAATAATTAATAATATATTTATTATCAAAATTACTATACATCATAAAACATATGGACGTATTTAGTGATACTAACGTAATATATAATTAATGCTACTACTTATTGTATTTAATGTTTAAATTTAATGTCATTAATAATAATGCTTGAAAAAATAAATAATTTTATTTGGATTATTTAATGTATAAGTTTAAGACTATATTAGTTTGCATGCAATACTATAGAAGTATCAACGAATTTATAAAATCAATTATAAATTTTTGGTTTAAGTCTTTAAAAAAATATTTATTTATATTTTTTCTCAAATATTATAGTTTCTTTGAATTCTTCCTTGAAATATTTTTAAATTCTTTTTATTTATCATAATCTATCTTTCTCATTATATGATTACGTGTATTATTATAAGTAACAAAAATCACTTAATGCCTATTTTGCTGATTTTTTAACACTCCTAATCTGACATATTTATTCATCTAGAATGTGAACAATAAAATCAACTAATTTTACATTGGAGTGTCAAAGTGACTCACTCCAATTCCTACGGGTTGGGTTGGTTCCTAAAAAGGAGTCATCTAACTCACTTTTTTGTGAGCAAATAATTTTGTAATTTAGATTAGGAGTGACAAAACGAGTTAATTTGATCTGTTTTGGTCCGTCCCACCTTTGGTTCATAAATGGATTGGATAAAATTGGTCTGTCATTAAAAAACGGGTTGGACATTGCTACTTGTCTCACCTTGGCACTGACCCGTCACCTTTTTTTTATTTTAGTTTTTTTTTAATTTTCTTTTAACTTTTTAAAATTTTTGTTTGTAATTTTTTTATATATAAATATGTTCACATAATATAGAAATTTATTATTTTTAATTATTTTTAATTTTTAAACAAAAAAAAAAGATTGTCAGGACAGGCTAGACGGGTCGGGCCATAATGAGTTGGCAGGTTGGAAACTCCAACTCATACTACCTTTTCTTGACCCACTTGAAGATATTTTATTCTTTCAATTTATTATTTTATATATTTATTATAGTACAATGAAAGTAGATTGATTTCACTCCTTATTTCAAAGCAATACAATCAAAAGTGTTCACTTATTTTACCAAATATTACTATAAATATAGTAATTAAAAATTAAAGTGTCAATTAGCAAATAAATAAATTAAACATCCAAAATATTCAAACATTACTGAACAACATTATAGTATTTAAAAAGATTAAATAGTAAATCTACACAAATTAAAAATAGTAAATAATTATTAAAAAACTTGTGAAGATAATAAAAAAAGCTAATAAAGGATTGTTGTTAGTGGGATGCAAATCAACTCACCTTCAACCTGGTTCGAACTCATATAACCTCCGGGTTAAGTGAGTCATATCCAATTTGACCGACATTAAAAACTCTAAATTTTTTCAAACTCAACCAAGTTCAAACTCATAGTGAATTAGGTTGGCTCGTGAGTTAAAATGAAATTTGTCATCTCTCCGTACATAAAAGTGTGTTCTTAAACCAAAATATTTAATTTATAAGTTGCTTGTAAAAGAAATTTATCAAGTAGTTAAAGTGAAAATCAACCATATTTTAAGAACCTTAAACATATTTAAGAATTAATGTGATTAATGTAGTATTTACATAAAGTTAATGTGCAAAGTTTCTAAAATACTAAATACATCCTAGAAAAAATTTATATAGATCCCTCCAGCATTTGAATATACTTTTCGCATCTCTAAAGATTAAACATAATTTGATAGCTTTCAAAAATTTATGTACGTGTTTAGAGTTATTTTGTAATTTGGTTTCTTAGAAGATTTATTTTTTCCTACTTTTGTTATCGACTCTATTGAGTTCTTATGTTTTCTAAATAAATTCAACGTGGTTCCATTTGTGAACGAATAAAAGATATAACATCTAATTATCATTACAAATGGAGGATATAACATCGTTTGAAGTCATAACCTTCATTATTTGTTTTTTTATGGAGTATACAAGATGAATTGGCACAACAATAACAAACATCTCTTACTTATACTATTATTGGAGGAATATTAATTAACTTTCTAGATAAACAAAATGTGCAATCACGCAATGAGAAATTTTACTCTTATGGCCAACGTTAGAAACTACATTAAAAATTATTTCCTGATTATCTAGAAAACATCTTACCAAACCTAATGCAATATCATACTTTATGAATTTGATTTTAAAATGAACTTGTTACAAGGTTATATATATATATATATATATATATAT
>Ga0214543_1001843_pt1 | contig 41589 bp, 16 predicted proteins | sample CNSS2metaG_FD_160094 | JGI IMG/M metagenome (GOLD analysis project Ga0214543, IMG submission 160094) | Root nodule microbial communities from cowpea collected in UCLA plant growth center, Los Angeles, California, USA - CNSS2 | ecosystem: Host-associated > Plants > Roots > Nodule | place: USA...
CTGTTTTAGCGACTCTCAACACAACGTTCTCCCCACAAAAGCAAAGAGGACATTCACCCAACACCCTATACGAACCACCAGTGGAGGACACACTTTGCTTCTGCGAACCCCACGAAGAGCACGAACAACCTTCACTACGAGACATTGCAAATTCACCAAAAATTACCTCTTCCAATCAAGAACGAAGACCAAAATGATTGAACAAAGAAGAGAAGAGGAAGAACTGCAGAGGAAGAACCCCACCACAATGATAACGAAAACCCAATTCTACAATTAGGGCACAACACAATCTGATTTTTAAATATACCACACCACGTCACTGTACAATTATTTTTTCAGCCACAACTGCTCTTTAAATTGACACGTATCCGTTCACAAATGCCACATCATCTCATTTTTAACGCTGTTTCTCACAATTTAACGGTATGGACCCAATTGATGCACTTAAACGTATTTGGGTACGCAATTGATACTTTTCTAAAAGCGGATACCAATTTGACACTCTAGTACCAAACTGGGTACCTTGCGATTAATTAAACCTAAATGTTTTGGTTCTCATGAAATTTTATTTGATATTCTAATCTAAAATGTAGACAATTATAATTTATTTCAAAATATTGGAAGAAACAATCATCCTCTTGATATTGAATATTTGATAATATTATGTTTTCTTTACCGTAATTTTTATTCCTTTATAAAAATTAATATTGAAGTAGTTAGAACACGGGTACGGGTATGGGTACGAGATTATACCCGTTACCTGGTGGGGATGGAGATGAGACAAAAGTTTGATACCCGTTGGGTTTGGGTATGGGGATGGGGATTAATTTTTTCTACGGGGATGGGTATGGGATAGCGAAACCCGTCCCCGCCCTGTCCCGTTGCCATCCCTACTTTGAACCCGTGTTTTGTTATTCATGACTTTTATTATTAAATTTTAATATAAATATTGTAAGTTATTTTTTAATTACAAATATCAATATAATATTTATATAAATAATACATTTTGTCTTAAGAGAGATACAATATTTCTGTATTTAAAAAAAAAAGATTGAGACTAAATTGAAACAAATAGACATATATGGAAACAAATATATAGTTGGTATATAGTTGTTGTTAAACAGATATACATATGTGAAACTAAATTGAAATCAAGACAATGATATTTGGTAGGGACACTCACACGTGATAAAACCTTGTCACACGTAACACTGACAATGCCACGTGTCACACCAAGGATCTGACATGTGAAAAAGAAAATAAAAAAAAAAAGACCTAATTGAGACAAAATTGAAACTTTTTTAAAAATAGGTACCAAACTAAAACTTTCGAACAAAAGTAAGTATAAACATTTAACTTATGTATATTATGATAGTAGAATTATTATAAAAATTATCATATATCGAAAGAAATATAATAACAATAATCATATATAAAATATTATTTATTTTTTGAGTTATCGGATATAATTTTGTCTTTAAAGTAACTTAACGATAGAGAATATACTTTTAATTTATTTATATTCTTGATTCTTAAATATTTTCGAGCATACTAAAATAAATCATCAAATGAAACCCTCTTTTCTTGTATTTACAAACAAGATCAACATTTCAACATTAAATTTATTATAACAATATAGTCAAGTATTGTGAACTTTTGACGCTTGATATTCATGACATGATTTTATTTTTAAGAAAGCAATATATATATATATATATATATATATATATATATATATAAATTATCCCATTTTCACGGATATAAGATCTATTAAAAGTCCCAAATTAAAGTTTGAGGAAAAGAAAAACTTGTTACTCTTTTTTTTTTTTCAAATATTCCACGCATAGTATGCTATGATCAATAATAAATAAAGTAAATCTAATAAAATTTAATATTATTTCCAAATTATTCTTTTACAAAAATACTTTATATGACAACATATAATCAACAAAAAATAATATAATTCATATTATTAAAAAAACAAAAATCTCTAAAAATATATGGGGTCAAATATATCAACTTCACTTTACAGTAAGAAAAGATAAACCCATAGTCGCTTTTATAATTTACATCAAGCTAATTATACTTTTATATATTCATTTATTAATTTTATATATTCATTTATTAACTTAAATGTTAAAACATTTATAATTATATTTTAAACAAGGTCATTTAAACATCAATGTAAACTTGATATATCTGCAATGCAATGCATTTTAATAATATATTTACAATATAAATTAGTTTAAAGTTTTCTAAAGGCATTAATTTCAATTTCTACTCAAAATTAAAAGACAAAAACACGTTTAATCCTTAATAAAATCCTTAATAAAATCGATTGCATATATCTGCAATGCATTTATAATATATTGCATATATTTTACTGTAGTGTTCTGATTTTGTTTTGTAGAGTGGTACCAAACATACATGGAAAACATTTATTTTTACACCACAGTGCTAATCACTGTTCTCATAAACTTAGAAGTGTTCACTCGTTCTATTTATTTTAAAATATAATACTAAAACATGTGCTTTCACAAGTGCATATTCATATTTATAATATATTAATATATAATATTATAATTTTTTGTTTTATAATTTTATTTTAATTAATTATAAAATAGAAAAATAATACTATTTAATATATATATATATATATATATTATAACTTTATAAAAATGGTATAAAAATTATATAACTATTATTTTTAAAATAATAATTTATACAGTTATTTTAAAATAATTTATTTATTAAATAAATAGGTATTTTTTTGTTAAAATATAAACATCTTCAATTAAAAATAAAAAAGTTACCAAATTATTCTTAAACAATAATTATCGGTATATCTTAAAGTCAAGTAATGTTTCTACATATTTTTATTTTAGAATTAAATATGTTTTTAATTTCTTAATTTTCAATTAAAATTAAAATTAGAATTAGTTTATTTTCGAAACTTTAAATTAATTTAGTCTTTTAAATTTAGAAATGTATAAATTTAATCATTTTAACCAAATTTTAAATTTTATTAAATTTTATTGACATTTCAAACACATTCTCATTTCAATGTTAAGTCAAATAATATTTTAAAATGCTTTCAATAAAAAATTTTCAATAAAAAATAAAAAATAAAAACATATTTAATCTTTTAAAAAGACCGAATGTATTTTTAAATAACTCTTAAACTTTTATAATTGAAAATTGTAAATTTAGTAACAATTATATCTATCTATATATATATATATATATTGTTTTTTTCAACCTTAAAATCACATTTATTTAAGACATGAAATCTTGCTTTGATAACACCATATAGTGACCCCACGCAATTAATTGAAAATGGATCACTGGTCCACCAATACCAGACCCTCATTAAGGATTGGGGTCAAATGAATTTCCGCTATAGTTTCTCCACTCTCATTTTATCATATTTTTATTTTAATATTAAAATTCTTTTATAATTCGCTCTCACCATTTTTTATTTGGGCGGTCAAAACTGGTTTTAAAATAATTAATTTTGTTTGGATGTAATAAAAAAAATTAGTTTTTAACTATAAAACAGTAGAAAAGAAATTGATAGAAAATAATAACATGGAACAAATATTTAAATTCACAAAGCAACTTATTTTGTATGTTTTTTATGATTGTAAATTATTACTTTAAACCTAGAGATACTATACAATCTCTTTTTTTTTCTTTTTTATATAAAATACAATTAATTTTCTTCTACTTTTATAATATATATATATATATATATATATATATATATATATATATATATATGTATGTATGTATAAAGGGATACAAATATTTGGACAACTTTGATAAATGGTTTATACCATGAACAACTTAAAAAAAAACAATTTTACTTTAAAATAGATATGTTAAATAAATTATGTTTCTATTTTAATTAAATCAATAATAACTAAGGTGAGTTGAACAATATTATTGAAATGAAAATTAAGCTTATAATGAAATTACTAATATCAAATAAGGTATAGTTCATATTTGAATTCAGGTTGGAGTCATCCCAAACAACAGAATTATGATCGGGAGAACTATATTTGAATCAGATAAAAAACATTCTAAATAATTATAAAATAAAATTGAAAAGTTTATAATTTAAAATAATGAAGTAAAATATTGTATAAAAACAAAATGTATGATAAAAGATTTATTATTTGTGTATAAAAACAAATAATGTCAGAAAAAGTGGTTGAAAAGGTGATTCTAAAACACAAAAACTAAATGATGCAGAAGCCATCTGGCACAGAGGTGGTGTTATGGTTTAAAGTTGAAAAAGATGAGTGGGTAGGGATGATCACCCACGTGATAATTAAATGGCACAACGTAGAGAAACATGACATTAATGAGGGATAGACATTGGATGGCCATGGAAACACGCATCACAAAACAAAGACAACAACAAAAGACATCAAAAGATCTATGCCAGTAGACAGCAACTGCCACACGAACTTCCTATGGTTTTCGTTCTTCAGTTCAGCAGTTCCCATCACCAACCCATTTTTTCTTCTTTTTTTTCTCATCATAATATTTATTTCCACTTCTCTTTTCTCTAATTAAGTTGAGTCAGAGATGTCGGTTACATCCAAACTACTAAATTAGACAGGTTTAAATTATTTTTAAGCATAAAATTACAAATTATTAGGAGTTTTTTTGAGATTTTTGGAAGAGTTTCAAAAGTTTTTAAAAGGGAAAATTCATTCTTTTTATCATTTTAGTGTTAAAAGTACATAAAACTGCTTTTGACGTTTACATATAAATCTTACATACTAACCACTTATGTTTTTTTTTTTTTTTTTATTTAAGCTAATGAGTAAAATAGTTCATGTGCTAATTATATTAAAAAAACTGCATTGTTATCTCAACATAAATTATATTATGCAACAACAAAGTTTGTAAATATTTATAACAATCATCTTAGCAATCATACACATAACTTTTATTAATTGATTATTTATAATTTTTTATCGTGAATACATAACTGTTTACAAAAGAAATTGGAAAAATATAAAATAGAAGAATATTTTTTCTATTGACCGAAAATATAAATTGGAAAACGCATAATTTTGTTTGAGATGCATATTGTAAAATTTTCGGTATACGAGTGATAATACTACATAATACAAGTAGTTTGATCTATACTAGAATGTTATTTTGGATCTAGAAAAAGATAAATTTATAACTTATCTTGTAGATTACTTTAACTACTTCAGTTTGCTTCATGTTAGATAATTTTTGACAATTAATGATAGCTTTTTATGGTTATTTTATGATATGACAGGGAAAGATAGTAATATTTTTTTTTTTTATTTTACTATCATGTATGTGTGTTTTTAGCTCAAGAAATTAAGAGAGAAAATGAAAACTTTTTTTTAATTAGAAAAAATAATTTATACATAAAAAATCTAATTTGGCACCTTTAATTTTTTTGTTCAACACCACCACACACACTCTCCAAAACAAGGATTTAACCCCAAATTCTTACAACAATCTATTATAAGAGTATAAAAAAAAAAGTCAAATACAAGATTAAAGTCTCTTTCATTTGGGGTGACTAAAACCATGAACTTAGAGTCCACTATATAGCCACTGTTACCACGCCATTGCTTATTTTAGGCGATGTGAGACTTTTCAAGATTTATTACTTTCATCAACTCAACAATTTCCATTGATTAAAATAAATACAGCTTCATTGCCTATAAAGAGTGTACTCACTTGGATTTAAACCACTCCAAGAATTTCCTTTCAGTGCACACCTACAATTATGCTAACCAATTCTCGTGTAATCACCAAACCCTGCATCAATATTAGCCAATGCCTATACAATATCATCACCACACACCTTGCATCAATGCTAACCAATGTCAGTCTATAGTCACCACACACCCTACATCAATAATAGTCAATGTCCATGTATAATTATCAAACACCTTGAATGAATACTAACCAATGCATGTATATTATCACATCACACTTGCATCAATATTAGCCAATGCCTCTGTATAATTACCACTAGAAGATGCATCCTAACATTCACAATCTGCCCTACCAGAAGCTACCATGTGTCACAATCCTTTACTTTCAAATATGATAAACTAGGAGATACCACGTGTCACAATCCTCCATCTTCAAATTTGACCAACCTGGAGATGCCATGTGTCACAATCTTACACTCTCAAATTTGACCAACTAGAAGCTTCCACATCATTTCCATCTTAAAGCAGATCCAGCAACATTCCTCCCTACAACTTGTTGGTAACTGTTGCAAGCTTCGCATGTCACCGCGCCAACAACCCACGATGCAATAGCACCGGAGATTGCACATCAGAAGAAGCGCATCGCTCCATCAAGCAAGTAGTGCGAACCTCTCTACACCGCATGCATCACCGAAAATCTTTACAATACACAGACCACAACATCTATGAAAATCCAAATAGAACACATGTAAGCCTAGATCCACCGATGTAATATAGTTGATGATTACATAATTTTTTTGGTAATCAGTGTTATATGTTGTTGTTATATCTCTATTTTGCCTTAGTGCATAAGCTCTTGATGCCACTCTGATGGGAAGAAATGCGTCATCAAGAAGAATACCAATGCTTTTACCCTTGAGAATTACTTTACCAATAAAGAAAACAGTCAACACAAGAATATGATGTGAAAACTCCAAAATCGGAGAAAAATCACAACTGTTGTCTAATGACAATTAGATAATAACACTATATGAAAAATTTTACAACACAAAATTCTCTTATACCATTTGACCCCAAGTGCATCCACACCCTCTAAAGTAAAATTTTAACACAATCCTTAAAACACCCTCTGACAAGAAAAGTTATATAAATTTAAATATCCTTTTATTTGGGATAATTAAAATCATGAACTTGGAATCCATTATATAATCACTATCAATCATGCCATTATTATCCCAAATGACGTGAGACTTTCCAAAATATATTATTTTCGTCAATTCAACACAAAATTCATGACATGTTTCATTATTTAACAATACTTAAAATAGTAGGTAAAAGTATTCATAATATATATATATGAAAATTTATTAATAAATATTGCTACAAGTTATTTTGTTTATTGTTGTCACATTCTTTATAGACTCGTCCACAAAATTAATATTTCTTGTATTTTTTTATTTCATAAAATTAACATTATCTTTGTAACGACAGCAAAAAGAACTATATTGTCATCATCAACTTTAAATACTGTGCCAAATGCATGCTTTGAAAAAACAAGAGAAGAAGATTTAAGCAATATCGTAAGTAACACAGCCATTTGTATTTAGTGAGTGATCGAAACTGAATCCTATTCGTAAATAATTGAATCTTCTACGACTATGAACAATAATAGCCAAAATAATGTCGTTGAAAAAGTTGAATAAATGCAAGTACATGCTTCAAAAGTGAATTATGAACGTGTAAAAATTACAAATGGAATATAGGGTAGATACAATAACGTTTGAAAGAAATGAACAAGAAAATGTTTGTATGAAATGAATGATGGATAAATAGATAGGATAAAAAAAACAAGATAGCAGTTCATTAATTCATTGGTCGGCAAAATGCAGAACAGCTGAAGCTTCTAAGGTACAAAAATGGAAATAACTCTGCTCATGCAACGATGCCACAATTCCATTCACATAAAATGTTGTCGGCAACTTCAAAATCTGAGACATATCCTTTTTTAAAAACTCCAAACCACCATTTTACACATTTCCAAAAAATAATTAAAATATTAAAAATTTTACGTATCTTGTTTCTAATATTTTATTCAAGGATGGAACGGTAAATATTAATTATTGCGTGAAGTTCGATGAGTAAATTTATTCTATAATATATATTTATAATATATATTGTGTCCAGGTTTACTTATTTCTAGTTCATCCTTTACATAATAACTTTTTCTAAAAGATTAACAGTTATTTTTACATATTTTTTTAAAATTATTTTAATAGTTATTTCTTTTCTTTCTTTCATCCATCAACATATACTTTTTCTTTTTTTTTTCTTTTTCATTTTATTTTGAATAAATATAACTATATTTTATATTTAAAAAATATGTATGTCTGTATTTACGTTAGTATAGATAAAGAAAATTCTCTTTTGTGTCCACAATTATTATTTCTATTTTACCCTTTATAATAAATTATTTATTATTTTTAAAATAACAATTATTTTTATATGTTTTTATAAAATTATCCTAACAATTATGTTCTTTTTTTTTCTCTATTCATTAGCAAGTTTTTATTTTCTTTTCTCCATTCATTCTACTTTGCTCTTAGTAAATATTGTTTTGCTTTCTATATTAACTTAAATAACATTATAATATTATCGCCAACTACTATAATATCATACATATTTAAAAATGTGTACACACAGGCGTGACAGTTCCACCGTTCCTCCACTTGCTTCTACAACTCCACCAACTTTGCAAGAGTCATCCTATTAGGAGCTATTAACACCGGTCTTACTTCAAGTGTCGAGTTAATAGTGAACTCCACATCTCTTTTAGGTGGTAATCCTAGCACCTATTTCGAAAAACGTTTAGAAACTCTTCCACAACTGAGATCCCTTGCGTATGCTCTTCACTTGCCTTTGTCAGACAACTCCGAACACATAACACTCGACCTCCACTTTTCAGTTTGATCCACACTCGATAACCACTAACTTACCCTCTTGACTCAAAGAAAATCACTTCCTTAGATACCACAACCCGATAAGGACGAGATTGAAAAACAATCAATTCACCCTTGAGATTATGTTCCAACCTTGCAAAAGAAACATTTTATATTGACTTTGAATTTGGATCCTATGATCATCACTAGACATGCCATACACTCGAGCAGTCTTTAGTTGGTCAAAACTGTAGCAAAATGATAATTGGCATCATTATGTTTTTATTTTTTTGTTTACTTTTATCTTTTATTGTTATTTTATTATTATCTTTTTAGATATTTCAGGTTTTATTTAATAAATTTAGAAAAGATAAATATTTGGTTTATATTTTACATATAAGTGGAAATCTTAGGAATTTAAGAATATTATCAACATAATCAGTGAAAATTACTCAATATTAAAATAATATATGAACAAAATCAGTTATTCACCGAATTGGTTTCTTTAATTACAAATCATAAGATTTGAAAAATATATCAAAGATATAGAATATCTGAAGATTAAAAGATATACATTAAAGATTATTTATTACCATTTATTCAAGTCAAGTATGCAAATTTTAAGTATTTAGTTTCATCTTTAAACCTATGTTGATCACATACTAAATGAAAGAAAATACAACTTTATTTAATTACTCGATAATATAGATTTCGACAAATTAATTTATGTTTAAGTCTCATAAATTTTTTTTAATATGAATATTAATAATTAAAACACGGATACGATACGTGGATATAACATATATCCGATATGCTTGTTTTTATTTTGAAAATAATATAATACAATATATAATATATGTATATTTAAAAAGTTCAATAATTTTTAAAAGTATTATAAATATATGATTATTATTGTATTTTAAATTAAAATAATATATATTAAAATTATTAACATAAAAAGTTATAAATTATTATCATTATAAAATTATTACGTCATAAAAGTATTAGTGTTTTATAAATTTTAGATATTTTATTACTAAATAAAATAAAATATCCTAAAAAATCAAACATATTGAATATTGTTATCCAAATTAAAATATCAATGTATCATATATTAAAATAAAAAATAAATAAACAGGAGGGTGTTAGGTCATTGCTACTAACCGCTTATTTATTATTTAAATCCCAATTTTTTCATTTTAACCTTTTTACAAAAACATTACTAATAAAGAAAAACCGTTATGCTATTTAGAAAAAAATAACATAGCGTCAACAAGTTTCTGATTTTGTTAATTTTCATTTCAAAGAGTATAATATTCTAAAAAGAACTCTTTGTCATTTTCTTTAGTACGGAAAGTTATATTCATATATTGATTAGGGATGTGAATTTAAAATACACAACGAGAAGTTTCCATTGTGCTAAAATTCTTTCGAAAAAGAAAATGAGTTACACAATAAAAGCCTGTGTTTATTGTGTTAATTTATTTCAAAAAGAGAAGGCAACGCTTGCTTGTTTTGGGTTGAATTTTCTCCAGAAAAAAAAATACAATAACAAAATTTCATTCCGTAATAAAATTTCAATAAATGGAAGAATTTTTTGGTGTCGTTATTTAATTTTTTTTAAATACAATCTAGAAAAAGGAACCACAAGAAGATTTTATTTGATAGCCTTGAAAAGGTATCCTTAAGAAAATATGAAAATATTATTTTTCCTTTTATAAAGTAATTTAAGGTGTCAATACAACTTTTTCCTACACTTCCATACATTTTATTTATCTTTATCTTATTTCTCTTCTCTTTTTTTTTTTCTCTTCCATTATTAGTCCACCTTTTTTCTTTTATTCTTCTTCCACCTCTACCAATGTCTCCATCCTTCCCTTTCACTTAAGTCTCTTTCTCCACTCACTAATCACTTTCTTCGTCTTCCACGACTCTTCTCCCTCCCTCACTCTTTACCTTCTTCTTCTTCAAAAAAGAAATATATTTTGAATTTTTTAATTTGGATTGCACTTTTTATTTTGCATTTTGGAATGTATAATAGAATATATTTTTGATTTTGTATTCCAGAATATACATTTTGAAATAAAAATTTTGAATTCCAAATTTTACATTTCAAAATACAAAATTTGTATTTTAAATTGGACGTTTCGAAATATAGTCTTTTGATTTCGGAATGTATAATCCATAATACAACTTTTTTCATTATGTAATATCTTGATTATATAATTATATTGTACATTCTGAAACTTAAAATGAAAAGAGGATAAAATTGAAATTTTCAAGTATATATTGGTGCAGAAAGAAGCCACTAAGAAAGAGTTTGTATCTAAAAATGTATTGAATAAGAGAAGAGAATGGGCTAGGCCCAATCTTTGAAGTATGATGACCAGCCCTTTTGATCCAGCCTAATAAATAGCAAAAATAGTTTTTGAGGTAATTTAAGAACTAAAACTAACAAGATTCTGTAAAATAAATCATATTATCTATAAGGTGAAAGTTATAAAGACAAGTGTTTATTATTTATTTACTAAAGATTAAATTATATAAATTAAAATTCGAAAGCACAGAAGAATTTAGCAACAAATTTAGCGTCTTATTGAGAAATGTGCTTTATTGAAAACTGCATGGATAGAATTTAATAATAGAATGTAATTATGTGAAAATATTTTTTTAATAAAAAACTGACCACGTCTAACAAATTTCTGACTTGGATAGATCGTTTATCCTTTTTGTAATTTGCTAAAATTAAATAAAATATCTGTTAAAATATATAGATCTAAATCTAAATTTTATTGAGAAAAAAGAGCTCGTGTCTTACTAAGCAGATAAAAAGATATGTTAAAATAAAAATAATAATAATAATTAATTTTTTTTCACAAGTATATTACCTTTAGAACCAATGGATAAATTTAAAAAAGAAATATTTATAATAAATATAGTCTTTCCTCAAGATTATGTGATAAGGATAAAAGTTGTTCTATAAGGTAAACTTGTAAGTTCCTAAAACGTGAAGAGTTTCTACATTTTTTTCCTATTTAGTAAAAATTGAATAAAGTATTTGTTAAAATATGTAAATCATTAAAATAGTTTTTGTCATATTCATATAAAATATATGTTAAATAATACAAAAAATTAATTGAATAATTCTTTTTCAAAAATATATATTATCTTTAGAATAAATGGATAATTTTACATAAAAGATATAAGAGGAAAAAATAATATATAAAGAAACACTAAAAAATATCTCATTAAAAATTGTTAGTCATTATAGTGACAAATTCATATACGAATTTACAAAATAAAAAATTATTAGTCACTAAAATAATCTCTATTATGAACAAAAAGATATAATTGGTCGCTAAATTTATCACTAATTAATTAGAGATTAATTTAAAAATCAATTCCTTTTGATAGCAAAATCCTTAGTAGTTAATGTTTAGTGACCAATTTTTTTTTTTTGTGGCTAAAATCTTGGTAGCTAAATTTTAGAAACTAATTTAGAGACAAATTATAATTTTTTATTCATAATAGTGACTATTTTAGTAACCAATAATTTATTATGTTTTAAATTGGTATCTAAATTGGTTACTATATTGACTAACAATTTTTGATTACTAAAATTTGTTGTTAATGGAACATTTTCTTGTAGTGAAATATGTTCTATAAAAAAAATAATTTGTAGAATTATTTTAATTTGTTGAGAAAATTATTCACAAATTATTAATTTATAAATAAATTAACAATAATGATTTTATTTCTTTGATAAATATTGTTGAAAAAATTCATTTAAGAAGCACACCTTAAATGTGAGATCGTAGAAAATGGTCTAAGAGTAGTGGTAGTTTAAAAAGATGATACTATAATAATTTACTAATAAAATGTTGAAACTATGAATAGGTTTTATATTAAAAGAAGTTCATTTTATAAAAATCACTGTCTCTCTAAATTGCTCATCCACCTTCTTTGTGGATATTTGAAATCAGTATTTTCTAGGGGGTATAGTGTCGAGCGCCACCCTATTTTCATGGTCTAAGTTATTCCGGAAAATTGAATTATTGTTTCGTTAACCATTGGATCGAGCTGCAAGATTGAGAGGTGGTTCTAGATACATGATTTTCCATTTTGATCGTTGGGGTCCTTAATTAGAGGTTGTGGGTAGAATAATGTATCTCACAATTTTAATGTATTTAATAGAAACATGGTAATTTAATGTTATGCAAATGTGATGGAAAATGAATGATAAATTTTTAAATGTAATTTGAAATAAGTAGTAGGTGAATTAAGTTATAAGATAAGTTTAGATTGAGGTAAAATTGTATAGGTATGATATGGTGTGATGATGTAAGACTATATGAGAATGTGATGAATGAGCTAGGTGTGATATATTATTCTTTGGCTACTTTCTTGTAATTATTCTTACTACATTGGTAATGTTTATTGTGATGTTTAATGTTGAATGAGTTCTTATTAGATATGTATATGTACATGTATGAATGTTAGGAATGTTTAATTGTGAATGAAGTGATATGGAATTGGAGATGTTTATGGAATGGCTTTCAATGGAGAAACCATTTCACTCTTGTGTTTGGTATATTGAGAAAGGGCTCAAAAGGATATTATCCAGATTATGCTAGGTATTCCAGCTCATATAGAGTAGGATATTTAGTCATGAGAGTCGATGGAGGTTCATATGACGGAAAATAGGTTTGAATAGGAATCTTTTTCGGTGAAAGTAAGTGAGCTAACCTTGCTATTAGGAATTGCTGGTAGAGCCATGACCTTATGAGTCTAAATGATATCGATATCTTTATAGCAGGGCATAATCTCTAGGTCACACCTAATATGTATAATCTTCCAGAGGTAGATGCTATTGAGTCTTTATAGGTGTGCTTGCTTGTTTTAACCATTTTGAACTATTTATAAGTCTTTTCTCCCTCTTCGATTTCAAAACCCTCCTCGACAAGCCTCACAAGAACATCATAAGGATGCTTAAAGGGAAGCCCTTTCGCAAGCCCGACATCTCCGTCACCATTTAAGACCTACTCGAGAAGACCAATAGCAAGGGCAAAGAGCTCAACCAATGTTACCAGCAATCCTTTTTCTCCATTATTATTCAAATTTCTTCCTCCTCTTTAAATGGGTGTTTCTGGTTATGGGTGTTTGAGGTGAAGGAGAAGACAACAATGTGATTTATGATATTTTGTGAATTGTGAATTAGGAATTAGGGTTTCTGATTTTGCGCAAAATTTTGCGAATTGTGAATTAGGTTTCAGATTTTGGGAATTGCAATCGGGGTTTCTAATTTTGCACATGATTTGGAAATTGCAAATTGGGGTTTTTGATTTTGCGATATGTGAATCAGAGTTTTTGATTTCACTAGGGACGATTGTCAAGGGGGCGGCAAACCATCCCGCCAGCCTATAATGTCCTAGCCGGAAATTACTTATTTAAAATAAAATAAACTAAATATAATGAAAACAACCTCATTTATTCTCAAAGTCTTTCCCAAAACGCATGAAAATTTGGAAATATTTAATACAGCGCAATAAACCCAAAAAAACATAATGTTCAAGTATTACAACCATGAAATAGTTATGAAGCCAATACAATAATCCATAAACTTTTAAATAAATAAAATCCAATGAAATTCCCATAGCGATTCCCCCACTCCGTCTCTAACCATATACATGCTCACCTGTATCAACATCTGCTCACATGTAACAAGTTACATGATCATCGCCAAACACACACAGATATGGTGAGCTCATTTAAATAAACAACTAAAATATGACAATAATTAAAGCATCTCAAGATAATAACACGTGTTAGCATTTTCCCTTTTCTTTAGTTCCTCATCTTTCAACCCTTAATTTAGAAGTCTATTATTTCTACACCCTTTAGTGAATCCACTTATCGATCTTTGTTGCACGAGTGTCTACTCGCCCCTCCAACCACAGGCCACCACCTGATAGTCCACACACGGGAATAAAATTGCTACAACCTTTCACTGTGACACCAAGTGGAGTTCCCTAAAATGAACAGGAGTTTGCCGTTGATCCCAGACTACCAAAACTCTATCAGATGCACTGAAGAGGGTAACCATCCGAAACTTCGTCGTACGAGCCATGATCTCGCACACTCCACTGGACTTCCTAAACCACCAGGCTACAACCTAGAGTGGCCACATGTTTACCCCAATACAAGATACACTCGTAACTGGGCCCCCAACCAAAGCATCGCATCATGAGCATCACCAAAAACTGTGTAGAAATCTTTCTCGCGCACCAACTCTACACTAAAAGCTCCTGGCGTGCCTCTCACATCGCTAGGCAGAACATGGTTCCAGACCACCTGGTGGGCATCTCACATCGCCAGGCGCCACGTGCCTTCCAGTACTCTTGCTGCTCCGCTTCCGCCTGGCGGAACCCGCCTTGTCGCCAGGCGCCATTCGCGTCCAGTGGCCACTACCACTATGTTGGGTGTGTATCGCTTGACAGCTTGCCCCGTGCCGCTAGGTGCCATACCAGTAGTGCAATGCTACTGGTTTTTGGCACATCAAACGGGTCCTAATAGACCCCAAACAATCCATACACAAATTATAGCACCAGTATAGTATTCTAGCCATAGTTCCATAGCTAGATCACTATGCACACATTTAATCATGCCAATGAATCAATTCTTCTCATTATACATACCATGTTTTCTTTCATGTACTTAATTGAAACCTGTCTTATTCCACTCAATATAATCCAAATCTTATAGTCATACAAATCAATAATTAGATATCTCATGCCACCAAGATTGTCAATATTGCACATCAACTTTAATAACAAGACTACTACCACCACGACCAATGCATAAGGGGACACACAATCCATTCATCTCACACAGATTAACCTCGCAATTACCACCAAATGGCATACATTCGAAATTACAGTTGATCACATACCACAAAACATTTAATAATAGTCCCTACACCATATTCCACTTAAAAACTTCACTTCTTTTAACCTCCTTTATTCTTTATGTAGTCACATTCATCCCCACTCTTAATTTCAATCATATACATATCAATTTACCCAAATAAGCATCCCCATGGCATGAACATAGACAACATCAAACTACCAGTTGTACTGAGGTGTCGCCTGGAGTAGGCGCCGCCAGGCGATGTGTGAAAATATGGGTTCTTTCCCAAGTTTCTCCCGCACCATTCGTGGCTTCAAACACCCCAATTATATTACCAACATTTGTACTGCCATGGTTTCACGTGCACACATCATGCATGGTTCATAACTTCTCCCTTTTAACATCCTTTCACCAAAATAGCACGCTCATCACAAACATAGATCATGCTTATTCATTTTCAACTCCCATATGAACCATAGAGCACCCATTTACTAAATCCATTACACATTTTTAATCCAATTTATGAATGGTTACATCACACGAGTCCATGCTAGTTTATTTCCATACCATTTTCATGCAAGAAATCCATCAAATCAATCTAACACAATATTTCATCATCTCAAATCCCATAGAACCCTAACCCCACATGGAATCCCAATTCATACCAATTTCACATACCATTCAACTCAGCCAATTTTCCACATTCAATGCATATATGCATACATACAAAATTAATTTCAACATCACAATTATCACAAAAATCACCACAAACCATGAACATGTTAAATCAAAAAGCGTCGCCTGGCGGGCCACGCTTAGCCGCGAGGCGGTTCAAGGGGAAACCCAGAAAATAGGGCCTAAACACATGTGTCGCCTGGCGGTGCATGAGCTTCCGCCAAGCAGTTTTTGGAAAAATCCAAAAACGCGAAGAAAAACGAGGAGGGGAAAGGTTCTACACTTCAAGCATGATCCAGAACACATATCATACGATAGCAGAATTATAACACGCAACAAGAACTCCCCTAACCTGGATTCCTAGCTTAAAAGTTGCAACATCTTGAGTTCTCCTTGGTTCTTCCACAATTCCACCCTCCTTCTCACAATTTCTTCTATTCTCCTATGCAATATACCCTCTGCTCACAGTGCACACGAATAGCAGTCCAAAAACCATTCTCTCTCCCTCATAATAGACCCTTTTTCTATCCCTTAATGGTGATTAATGGTAGAAAACGAAAATTACAATAAAGTTGATTTTAATTACCATTCAATGGCTATTTCATGATAGTTTACAAGTAATTTCATGTTGAGGTTCAGAGATGAGGCCACAGAGCAAGTAATTTTCGAGAGGAGAATCTTAAAAAAGTTTTTTTTTTCAAATAACGTAGAGTTGGCAAGAGAAGGTGAGTCCATAAGGTTAGGGCTTGGGAGATGGTAGTGCATGTGTAAGCAAGAATGATTAAGTAATGATAAGGGTCTACCCTCAAGCAGTGTTTTAAGGATTAAAGGTGCAAAACACTTATGGAAGGTTGTAGGATAAACTAAAGAAGGTAATGACCTAAAAGTGTATGTAAAGCAGATTCATCTTTTAGTGTAAAAGGTTAAGCTGATGAAGAACATTGGAAGACCAACCGAGTAGGGTGGTGTGTTATCAAGAGAGATTTTTTTTTCAAGTAAGTTTATTGTTGAAGAAAACTTAGAAGGAGTTGTAAGAAGGTAAATAAGTGTTTTGTTTTACGTAAATGGTGTAATTTAGTTACGTTATTATGAAAATGGATAACTTTTCAAAGATTTGGGGATGTCATGCCAATATGGCATGACTTCATTTGGAAGAAGTCCCACCAACTGGTCATGACCCATGCAATTAATTGGTTGGTTATTTTATTTTTTTTGAAATTGAAGTCGTGGGACCGGTGTACGATTTCAAAATTGAAGTCGTCAAAACTTGACAAGAATTCTAGGTGATAAGAAATCAAGCATGACTTATGCTTATCAAGGGGAAGTTGTGCTAGTAGAACACGATTTTAATATTTTGTGAGTTGTTTATGCGACTAATTGGTTGGTTAGCTTTTTTTTTTAATTGAAGTTGTGGGACTATTGTACGATTTCATTATAAAATGGTTTTTGAAGAAGTTGTCAAAGTTTGATACGAATTCTGGGTGATGAAAAAGTTGTTTTAGCTTGCAACGACTTCATTTAAGATTGATTTCCATCAAAGTTGTGTGATGGTTACATGACTCCCTTTTTGTAGTATTTGGCCTGAAGTCGTGGGAGATAAAATAGTTATCCTATAAAAGTGAATGCAAAGTTCATCCTACAAACATGTTTTGTGGAATTGATTTCACTACACCGTTTTTACTTTAGACCATACTGAACTAGTCCACATGTATAAATTTGTTGTGTAAACATAAAAAATGCTACAAATATATAAGTGTGACTTAAAATTACTAAAGACCACATTTTATAAACTGTTGATTATTTAAGCAACATTTTTCATACCTATAAATTAGGTAACAATGATATGACGACAACGAAAAATCCAAGCGTAAAATAGGAATAAACCACCATTTTTTATTGTTGGTTATATTGTGAGTTTTATTTGCCTTAAACTTGGAAAGCATACCAAAATGTTGCCTATTTGTTTTTTAAGCAGTATGATAGAAAATGTTGATAGTTATAAGTAATAATTGTTAAAATGAAGATAATTTAGATCACATTTTTAAAATTGTGGTAATTTAATTAAATATTTTAAAATTACCATCATATGACCTAGTACTAATTGAATTTTTGTAAGGTACATCAATTGTCTCCTCATGGAGGGTAGATAAATCTAGTCACAGTCAACGCTTTGATCGCTACAGTCTTAAGTAAAAAAAATTGTACTCTAACTATTAACTATAACTTTTTTGATTTAATGATAAATACTCGATCTAATAATTAGTATCAAAACTAATATTATGACATTAAATAATTATGTTATAAATAACTTAAAAATGTGATTTATTACTTTTTTTTTTCTAAAGGTAAGAAGAATCGCTTATATCTAAGGTTACAATTTTTTTATTTTAAGTATCATTTTTAAGTTATGGTTTAAATTAAAAAAATAGTGTTTTAACTATATATATATATATATATATATATATATATATATATATATATATATATATATATATATATATATATATGCTTAAAGTTAATTTTAAGATAATTTATGGGTACAGACCCTGTCCATAATTATGGCAAAAGCAGAGAACCGTGACTTAAAGCAGTATAGCATCAGACTCTATGATGGACACATGAATGGCCATGGTAGATGGTGACGGTTTCCGAGAGGAGAGTAGGGTGTTGAAAACACCGTTAAATAAAAAAGGATAATTGTTATCATTGCTCCAATAATTCTACAAAGAGGTAAAGTTAATAAGTCTGATTATTCATTTATAACAAAATATATTCTTATCTTTAGCTTGGGTTTTTTTTAGTGGATTTAAATTGATTTGAAGAAAAAAAGTGAAAGTTAGGTTGTTTAATGAATGAAAAGATAATGAGATTCGAAGAAAAATAGATAAAAGATTATACAAATCGACGAGTGATACGATGGATATAATAAATTAAAAATAATAATATTATTGATAAAAATATAAAATTACATTTCATTTTTATATATAAAAGTAATTTAAATTAAATTATAAATAATTTAAATTATATTATAAAAATATGAGTGATTATTTAAATTGAAAGAAATCAATATTAATAAAAATATATTAAATTAAAATATAACTTTTGAAAATTAAGTTGAAAATTTTTTGGAGATTAGTTTAAATAAAATTAAATAATAATTTTATATTATAAAATTATTTTAAATTGAGATGCGATTGTTTAAAATTAATAGAAATTCAATGAGAAAATATTTATATATTGATGAAAATAAATTAAATGAAATTGTTTATGTTAAAAATTGATAAGAATATTTTTTATGCGATTCTCAAATAATACTCCAAATACGTACTAGATCTACAAATTTATAATATTTTAACAAAAAATTATTAACAAATTTAATTTAAATATAAATGTCATTTTTAACTAATTAAAAATTGACTAATCAACCATTCAAGTAAAGTATTAAATAATTAAAATTTAAATAATTAAAATTTAAATAATTAAAATTTAAATAATTAAAATTTTTATAATCAATATTATTTTCATATAATCGGGTAAAAAATTATTTAAAATTAAAATCTAATAAATTAAAATTTATTATAAAAGAGAAAAATAAAAAACATAAAAACAAAATGATAATTGTATGAAAATAAATTAATTTTCCACTCAACTCTCTTCACTATAGAGAACATCACTCTTTACTCTACTTATGACTTTTCACTCAAATTTTTTTACTTGAGAAAAGATCACTCTAGGATGTCAACGGAGCGAGTAGGATACGGGTAGTAGCTCCTCATATTTTGTATGCTGGATAAATATCCGTCCTGTACACAATGGCATAACTTGGACAAAAAATGTAGGGGTGCCAAATTAGATTTGTTATATATAATTTGTTTAGTTAGAAAAAAAAGTTCTTCATATTTTCTCTTCATTTCCTTTGCTTAAAACAAGCACACATAATAGTAGAATTCAAAAAAATATTACTTTCATTTGTTATTATGTCATGATATCAAACCATGAATACCATTTTAGACAAGTCCTTCGTACCCATCAATTTGATTTGGTGGTATTGTCAAATTTGAGATCGTTTTTTTCGAATCGTGTTCTAATGAATTTTTAAATTCATTATATGTAACTCTAAGTACTTTAGAGATTTGTTTTTTATTGTCTTGAATTCTTGATTTTCATGAAATTTCTCAAGTTTAGTTAACTTAAATGCATTTTTTTTTCATCTTTATCGCAAAGCTTCCTCTTTAAAAAAAATCAAATTTTTTACTTTTTATCATAATCTTTCTAATGTAAATTTATCACCTCTCGCTTATCAAGAAAAAATAAAATTTATATTCACAAATCAAAATTATCACATGCAAAACATAACAAAACTCATACCACTTTAATTAAATAAACAACATTGTATAAATTCAAAACTTAAAAAAATATTACCATAGGCATCGAAGAACACAAAATCCCTAAATTTCATAATTAAGGGTTATAATAATTTGGAAAAATTATAATTAGGGTTCATATCAATTTCATAAAAGAATCCTTAGAATCATAATTAGGGTTTATATTAATTTGAGATAAACTTAAATTGGGAGAAACATCCTAAAAAGAATCATAAATTTAATATACATAACTCATAATAAGATACTAACCTTGATCTGTGAGAGATCATGCAAGAATGTATACTTCAATCTCAATTTATGTGTTTCTCAACCTTTATTTCTCAATCTATCTCTTTGTATTTATTTTTTTTCACACACTTTCATGATAATTTACATGGTGGAAAGATTTTATAGGCAGAAAAAAAAATCCTAATTTCTTTTATAAATCAGTGTCTCCATTAAATTTTTTTACTTTATCTTTTATTATAATTTTTCATAATATAAACTTAATATAAATAATATATAAATATAATTTTAAAAAAATATATAAATATATATAAAAAAATTCAAAAAAAAAAAATTGGGGGAGCTGTGGCTCCCCTCTGTCACCATGTAGTTCCGCCCCTGCCTGTACCCATATTCATATCTGTTGAGTATCCGCTATGTGAGTACCCGCATAATTTTTTAATATCTACGGATATTCACGGGTAGGTATTTATAAAAAATAAAAAATAAATATTTAACAACATATTTTAATTGTAAATTCGAATAAAATATAATACATAACATTCATAAATTTTAAACAAAAGTCTAAATAACCCATTTAAATAGTGTTGAATGACAATTTACAAAAAAATGAATTATTTTAAAACTAATTGATAAAAAAATAACTCATTCAAAATCAATATGTTAATATTTTAATCATTTTTTTAATTTAAATTAAAATATGGGGTACGAGTATCCACGGGTACAGATACTATGATACCCGTACCCGTGCCGTTAACATGCGGGTATTAAAAATACATGTATCTGTTACTCAAAAATATTCATTTACAATATCTATTTCTTATCTGTTGATCTCGTGGGTACGGATTTTTTTATATCTTTATTTTTTTTTAGTCTGCTTGCTCATATCAATTCTTACAAATGATCTAAAATCACTTAATACAAACACAAAATAGATATCTACGTTTTTAACCTTTGCTACAATAAATCGATAGAAACATATAATTACTCTATAACCTACCAAAAAAACATTATTTATATTTATTATTATTATTAAAAGAGAAATAAAAGAAAATGAAGTCTTTCAATTGCAATTCAGAACAATAGATAACTCATAACCCTTCACATGGTGATGAATATACATAAAAAGGTGTAGCAGTTCTCTGTTTGGGTCCTGAAACCGAGAAAATTACTGTGGAGGCGAATTAATTAAAAGCTGCAAAGGAAATGCACAGAACAGCAACAAGGTCTGACACTAACATTGACCTGCATTAATGCCAAACAACACCACAACATTTATTCACTACCAGAAACCACATGGAATACATTTCATAACGTTTCTCTTTTGATTTTGGGAATTGTCATTGTCATTGCCATCCACGCTATATTTGCTTTAAAGAAAGGAGGTGGTGTATGCTCGCTCACCATCATTTATGGATATTTTATTAATAATATGAAAAAATTAAAAATAATATATATAATTATTATTAATATAATAAAAGATAAATATTGAAATTTCTTTTTAAATATTTTTCATATAAAATAATACTTTTAAATAAATTACTTTTTAGCACATTTGAGGTAAATAACATGAAATTCTCTACTTAATATTCTTTTTAATATTAAGAAGAGACTTTTAATTAAATGATTGAATTATTAGTATTATTTTTTAGCACATTTAATTATGTTTGAAGAGACTTTTTATTATATAGTTTTCTTTTTTGACTTTTAAAATATATTTATTTTTTATTAATAGATCTATTTAAAAAAAATTCAAGATTTAAAATGTAAATTACCAAAAGTAAAAACGAGTTATCAAAATATACATTACAGTTAACTTTTTCTATTATGTTCATGAAAAAATTATTATAAACAGATAAGATAAAAAAAAATAATACACTTTGAAAATAATATTTCATTATTGTATAGGATAAAAAAGAATCACTTTATTTTCAATAGAACAAATGAAAAATAGAAACAGAATAATAATTTTGCAATTAATTTCTTTTTTTCTTAAAAAAAATGGAGGGGATGAGAGTAAAAAACAATAAAAAAACTCAAAAAAATATATTTAATTTTAAATTTTATTATTTATTAAAATTAAAGGACGTATTTTATAAAAGAAATAAAATATAAACTATTTTAATTCTCATAAATTTTCATTATAATATACAAAATTTGAAAAGTTTGAAAAGGTCAAATCAGGCTCTATGATGCTACACCCTACTTTATATGTTCTTTTACTTTTAAGGGACGTGTGGTTTGAGTGTAAAAATAATAAAAAAAAAGTAGAGATTTTATCAACTATAAATTTGTATAAGACTTTTATTTTTAATATACTAATTTTACTTTTATTTACCATTTTTTTCAATTTATTTAATAAAACATTATGTTTGAAGGAGGAAATGTTAAGTTGTGTTATTTTAAAAGGTATATTGAATAGAAATTTCTTGATGAGATTATCCACTATAAAAAAATTCAGTAATTTTAGTGACATAATAATTAGTAATTATAATTTTCTATGAATTTTTTATTTTTCACTTAACGATCGAACTTTACTTATTTTTGTTTAGGATTGGTTAATCAAATGATATTTTTATTCCAATTTGTCTTTTCTTCTCCCTCTAAATAACACTTTGCCATAATCGTTAATATACTATTAGCATCAAGGATAGAAGTCGGATCCTAAATGTATAAGTGGTTTCTCTTTCCTATAAAAGAAAATGAGATTCTTGCTAGATATATAATAAAAAATTCAAATAGTTTCAAAAAATTATAATTGGTTTCTAAATTGGTAACATAATTTCTATTATGAATTGGTTACTAACTTTATTTCTCAACATGACCCTACTTCTCAATTCTTATGGACCAAAACACACGTAATTATCCAAGTCCATCATATACTTAAAGAGACATATTAAGTTGTGGTAACAACTCCAGAAAACAACTATTTATTTTTATAATACTTTTCTGCTACTCTCTTTTTTATATTACTTGATGTCAAACTTTGGTGAATACCCACTTGAAAACTAACATATCCTTCCTTTATCAAAAGTCTCACATGCTTTAGAACAAATATTTGACACAATGTCAACAAATATGCTTGAACCGCTCTTGCCACCAATGATCTACACAGACTCATTGATGACAACAATATTTTCTCGTCATTAATCCTCACCATTCTGTACAACAGATTCGTTGTCAGCAACTTTCACATCATTGTTGTTGGTAACTCACCGATACTCAAGGGAATCCATCCACCTTGGTCAAGCCAGACCCTATCTCACATGCATCAATGAAGTCATTGAAAAAAGATGTAAGACTAACCTCTTCCCAAATGCCCAATTCACAACTTTGATTTTGGTTAGCATGCCAAATTATTGCTCTCTCTCCCTTGATTAGAACCTCAACTCGGGTACCATTGTTAGGAATTTCAATAATCTTGACGCGCACCTATAAATAAGAGCAAAAAATATAAATTAAAGCACACATGAAATTTAACAGGTTTGACACCCTCAAGGCCTACATCTACAAATACTTAACAAAAAATTTTATCACTCAAAGTGCAATTTTTCTAGCAAAAACTACAAACTTTTATACACTTTTTTTTGGACAAAATTATAAACTCTTATCATACACTATTTTGTAGACAAAATTGCAAAATCTTCTTCTGCAATTTTTTGTGGACCAAAATGGTAAAACTTTCATAGTGCAATTTTTCTGGCAAAAATTTCAAATCTTCTTCCAATGACGCACGACTATGCAACTCCCATGTACATGGAAGAAACATATTGAGTTGTGGTGATAACTTCCAAAAACGACTCTTTACTTTTATAGTCACTTTCTATCGCTCTCTTCTTCATATTACTTGATGTGAGACCTTAGTGAATACCCACTGAAAACCAATAATATATGAAGAGGATTTAGGTCTTGTGATATTGGGATGAGTAAAGCCTAAGTAGTTTTTTGGTTAAATTACTCTTTTGGTCCTTGTATTTGTCAAGTAGTGTCAAATTGGTCCTTAAGTTTTTTTTCTCTCAATTTGGTCGTTGTTGTTTTTTAAATGATTCAATTTGGTCATTACCGTCAATTTTGACCAAACTGTGTTAAAGTCAGTGTCACATGTCAATTTATGATTTTTTGAATTATATTTTTTTACACATGTCATTCCACAGTTATGCCACATGTAAAATTAATTCAATTTGGTCTCTATATTTGTTTTTAAATTTTAATTTAGTCATAATTTTTGTAAAAATGAAGCAATATTGTCCCTCCTTAAATTGAGACTCAATTTACTTTTAGTATATATCTTATTAGTGGGAGACCTTAGAAGGTCCGCAGGGGGCCATGACCCCCCCAAGATTTTTTAATTTTTTTTAAAAATATATTTTTTTTAAAAATTTTAAATTGATTTTTTAAAATATAATATTAATAAATAATAAAATGAAAAATTAACCATAATAAAGAATAATTAAATTTATTGAGATATATTTTTTCTTTCCCATTTTAAGTTTCTCACATATTGTATTGATTTATTACTCTTGCATCTCATTTTTTTGTTTTTTGTTTTAAAAAAGAAATAGAAAGTTAGTTAGTATCTTTCTCTTAGTTCTCATCCGTTCTCTTTTAAGATAAAAAAAAGGTAACTCTTCCTTCTTTTGATAGAAAACTATTAGTTTGATATTTAGTTTTCTTTTTTCATCTTATGAGTTTTTTGTATATTTATCTTTTTATGAATATAAAAAGAAAAGTTATGTACTATATGTTTTTTCATAACATTTTTTAAATGTGACTTGATTATCATATTTTTTTAGTAATGTCTCTCAATTTTTGATAAATAATTTTTTAGTCTTAATTGTTTTTAAATAGATATATTGATGAAAAATAAAATAATAGATTCATTTTTTCTGAAGTGATAAAAGGGAAGATTCTCCTGAAGATAAAAACAAAACAAATTTACTTTTTCATCTATTTTCAAGCATGAAACTAAGAATTCAATTGTTAAATTAGAGAACCATTTCTTAAAATTCAAAGAATTATAAGGGAGAAGTTTCATATTAATTCTTTTGAATTATAAACAAAAAATTTTATATTAAAAATGAAGACTAAATTAACACGTCTCTATAAAAATGAAAATCATTCGAAATATTAAACTTGAAGATTATTGTATGTAGTAGATGATGAAATTAAATTCAACGCATATGTGATGTGAATATTTAAAATGTTTGGTCTATGAATTAATTATTTCATCTTTTAAATATCTAACTTACCTTTGTTGATGTGATATCTACCTACTATGATCTTTTTGTTAAACCGAGTAAAAAATGTTTCCGGTGGTGATATACTCAACGAGGGTAAGAGTTGTATGATGTTGATATAGATATTAATTGTATATGTTCATATATAATATTTATAAGGTAAATTTTATTTCGAAAACTCTCTATCAAGAGAACTGTAAACATGTCTATATTATATGTTTAGTTTATGTAATCAATATTTATGTAACTCCAAAATAAAAGCGTTTCAGAAAATATGAAGCAAAATTATTTTTTTGTGCAAGCAGTTTCTAACTATAATAATTTAAAAAAAAAAAAACATTCTCGTAAAACAAACCTCTATTTCACTTTTATGATATCATATATTTTATCTTTCTCTCTTCATTTTTTTTTCTTCTTATTTCTGTACCATAGCAGGTCTTTATGGAGATATAAATGTCCACATAACATTACCCTTTCCACTACTGCCATTGCACATTAAATACTATCATGCATGCATTCATTCAATTAATTACATTGTTAACGTGGCCAGATATGAATATAATATAATCAGTTCTATCTCCAAGATCTGTACTACACTAATTTATTTCCCCCACACTGTTTGGATTTGTCTCTGGTGTACACAGATGTTTTAAATCAGAGTATCCATGAGGGTTCTACTCATCATTCATTTCAAAATCAACTTTCTCTTTCTTTATCATAAAGAAACCGAAGCACAAAATATGGGTTGAGAAATGCATGCATGAAATACTGTTGTCAATTCAACTCCAAGCTCTTATTGGAAACAGGTGAGTTTTCTTTCCAGATTTTTCTATTGTTAAGATATACGAAACTAGGTTAATTATTTCATGTATTTTTTTCCAACTGTGTCTTTTCCATTTATTTTACTTCTACAATTAAGAAAAATGAAAACTTGACAAGTTATTTGAGAAAAAAGAAATCATAAGAAACTTCTATAATTAATAATCTATTTTGCTTTCCCATACTTTTGTCTTCGGCTTTTGTATATTGTCTATGCAGATTTTCAATGACAGCATCTCCACTTGTCCAAGAAAAGAACAATGGAATCAATGCCTGTGACACCAAGAAAAAAAAAAGACTTATAGGGATGGACATATACATTCAATTATCCTTAAACTATATAAGTCAATACCTTTCAATGGTACCCAACATGAACCACTTGATTCAACTTGAGAGAGTGCTTCATTTTAAGTTGAAGCAAGAAATTCATATATGAAGTTGGATTTAGCTCTTCGATTCTTCCCTTTCGTCAGTTTTGCTGTCAACTAAACACAATAACACTGTTTGGTATAAATGTTTTCATGCTAATCACATATATTGACCTCTCTAATCACTGATATTCGCATTGATGTTTCCAGATAGAAAACCTATTATCTCTACTGATGTAGAACATTTCACCAACATCCCATGTTTATGGAAATATAAGGGTGACGATGATGGTACATATAGAACAGTAGTCAAACTCAAAATATAAAGTTGTAGCCAATGTGAAGGTAACATCAATGTCAAATGTCACTTTCATCACCATTTTGAGAGTGACATAACATTGTTATCTTTTGGGTTTTATTACTAGTTTTATAGTACCAATATATCACCCTTAAATGAAACTGAACTTCGATGTGGATGAATTGCTACATTTGTTGGGACATTAAGTTTTACATCTAAGCTCAATGCAGAAATCGGTGATTGAAGATTATATCATGTAACTAGCATGAGGACATGCACGTTATACAAAAATGTTGTTGTGTTTGGTTGATAGTGAATCTAACGATACGGAGAGGAATGAGAGAGCATGATCCTACTTACAACATGAATTTCTATCTCGTTGAATCATGGGTTCTTTCTTGGTCATGATTAGGTTTTGACTTCTGGTTTGTGGTTAATGGAGTATATGCTCATTCTGATAAGTCTTTTGTATATCAGTATTATTGAAGCGTCACAACTTCGAATTTGTGCAACCTAACAGGTTTTATCCACATTAGAATCATATCTGCATGATTTGAAGTCACTGAAGTCTTGTAAAATAAGCGATGCAATTGCTTAGCTACACCCATCATCTGAAAATTGCCAGAAAGATGGTGATGACAGTGGTATTATTGGAAAATTTTTATTTTCACATGTGTGAAGTTTTAAAAAAGAAAAAATTGGATGGACAAATGTGCTGTGTTGCATCACTATCCAAAATCCATGAAAAGGAAAGCGAAAAGGGTAATTACTAATAAGATACCATATTAGTTTTTGGGAACAATCCAAATGAAAGATGGAGCAGTGTAATATCTCAATAAAATATTTATTGATCAACCAGTTGATTTACAATAGAAAACTAGTTATATAGAAATAAGTAGAAGAAAACTTCTTCTCCAAAGAAAACAAAAGAACATAACAGTAAAGTAACAAACAACAGTAATTTTATCATATAATATTATCTATAATATATTTATACTGTGCAAATAAAGAATATTTAGTATCTATATATATATATATATATATATATATATATATATATATTATTTCTAATTTTTTATATTTCATGAAATTTTTTATAAATTTATTGTAAAATTTTATAAGAAAAGATTTCTTTTTATTATTTTAAAATTTTTTAATTTATATATAATTTTTAATAGATAATTAATTTTACACAATTATAAAATTTATTTACATGTGGTTAACACATGTCATCTATTTATTTTGACCTTTTAAGTCAACAATATCATTAAATATTATACATAAAATTTAACATCATTGATTTAAAAGTACACACTCATATATTACTAAAATATAAAAATAAATTTAATATGAACTTTACAATAAGAAAATTTTAATTTTACATAAAAATACAAAAATAAAACAAAACGTACTTAATCATATATATATATATATAATATTTTAATAATTAAATTTAAATAATATTTTTATACTTTAATTTTTTTTATAATTTGATGTATATTTTTTAAGTCGTGTTTTATTGTATAAAAAGTTAAAGAATAAAAAATTAGAAAACTATTTAAAAAATGTGAGTAAAAAAATAAATAAAATTTAGTTGTTAAGTCACTTAGGGAGGAAGGGAAATAAATAATATACAATGATAGTTAATTGAAAATGCATTTCAAGTACTTCTTTTCATTCTTTTCACATATTTATTTACTAGATAAGTTTTATAAAATAATTATGTGTTACATAAAAAAAGTTAGAGAAAGTGTTGCATTTATTAAAAGCATTTATTGTGTGGAGGATAAGATGGAAAAATACTGAGCAGGTGAGTCACAATATCACAAATTAATAGATTAGTAGAGGATGTCATATAAGAAAAATGATATTTTAATTTATTATTTTTAGTCACTTTTTAGATCATTTATTTTAATTTAATATATGTGATGTGATAATTTAAGGCGATGAAAATAATAAATTAAAAGTGACTGATAAAAATAGGTTAAAAATTCATTATCCGTTATCTAATTGCCCCAGGTTGGATCCCTTCCCATCAACATTCCGTCATCAGCACAGCTAAACTTTTTAGTCAAGTTCTCGGTATGATAACCTTCCTTGGAATACATGCTATACATGGTTGAATATTTTTAACGAGATTATATATATATATATATATATATATATATATATATATATATATATATATATATTATAATAATAATAAATAAAATATATAAAAATCAGACGACAATACTAATTTTGGATTAATTAAAATTTAAGAACAAAAATATATTTAATAATTTAGTTTTTATATTTGCCATATCATATATTTTATAATTTTACTATCTTTTATTTTATTTTTACTTATATTAAAGAGTTAATTAAATTTTAATATATATAACTCAATATATAAATAATATTATTTATGGATATTTTTTTATTTATTTTCAGTCATTTTTCACTTAATTTATTTACAATTAAATAATTTTAATGTCTCCTATTTTTTACTTTACTTTTTATTCTACTCATTCCATTCGAACAGAATCTTATATTATGTTCATTTGAAGAGATTTACCTTTTAGAAGGAGGGATGAGATATGAATGATTTGAAGATGATTGAGGTGTTCACATGTAATAATCTGTACAAATTGATTCACGGACATGTTTTCTTATTTATGCCAATTTCAAACAACCACTTATTAAAATATATTTTTAATTTATTTATTTAAATATTTTTTTTATTAAATAAATCTAACGCATCTAAATAAAATATAAAATTTAGATTATTTTCAATATCAAGGATAATTTGGTAATCTTATTTTTTTCTATTAAATTTAATTTTTAAACTATCACATCAATCAAATCACTCATAAACTTTACAATAAAATCTACCTACAAGTGAACACACCCTTAAGCTTTGTCCAAATTCATTGATAAATTTGGGACAAAGTAAATGGAAGGATTTGAGGGAAAAAAGGGGAATTGTGGTGTTGTTTACTTTGAGGAATTGAGAGGTGAAAGTGAATGAATTTGAAGAAAAAAATTGGTAGTTAATGTTAAGTTTGTGACAAATAGGTTAAAAAAATGTTATAATAGATAAATTTTGGTTAAAATATATAGTTCTTATTTTTGTTCAGTTATCCATTCAGTCATAATATTTCTTTTGTGTTAAATTAGGTCTAATTTTTTGTCATTTTTGTTTAATTTGACCATTTTTTTTCTAACGTTGTTTTAAATTTTAACGGTAATGAACAATGACTGTCACGTGTTGTTTTGTGATTTTTTTATTTTTTTAAATTTTAAAAAAGTTTAAATTTTTAGGTCAATGATATTAATCTCCATCCTTAAAATTTTTGTTCGAATTTTAAATTAATGAAAACACTAAACAAAAAATATTTAATAAAAATGTGAATTTTAATAAAACCATCATCATAATATTTATATAAAAATGAAATTAGGTCTCAATTTGGAGAGGGAGAAACTTGTTCCATTTAAAAAAAATGAAACTAAATTGAACAAAAATAACATAAGATGGGCATCAAATTGAATATAAAATATGGACTTTGACATGTGACACACTAATGGGTTGACACCTGAGTATTTTTTTGAAAAATTAAAAAATAATTAAAAATCAAAAATCAAAATAAAAAAAATAAAAAAACCTTAAAGTGAGATGTGACAATCATTTTTCGTGACCGTTAATTATTTAAATAACGTTAGTAAAAAAAATCAAATTGAATAAAATTGACGAAATTTGAAACCTGATTGAACAAAAAAGAAATAATAAGACTGAATTGATACAACTGAAAAAAGTAAGAAACAAATGTATATTTTAATCGTAAAATTATAAGATTACTCATTTGCCTCTGTGGTTAAAAGTAATTTGAAATAAAGAATTGTTGGACTAAAATTAATTTAAAAGATGTTAACATGGGTCGCAAATCTTAGTGTTGGTGTAGGGGATGACCCCAAAAAAAAGTTTTAAATTATATGTAGTGTATATTATATCAATAGAAATCAATTAGGTAGATTTTTATTGTTTTATGACGAAATTTGGAACCTGATTGAACAAAAAAGAAATAATAAGACTGAATTGATACAACTGAAAAAAGTAAGAAACAAATGTATATTTTAATCGTAAAATTATAAGATTACTCATTTGCCTTTGTGGTTAAAAGTAATTTGAAATAAAGAATTGTTGGACTAAAATTAATTTAAAAGATGTTAACATAGGTCGCAGATCTTAGTGTTGGTGTAGGGGATGACCCCAAAAAGAAGTTTTAAATTATATGTAGTGTATATTATATCAATAGAAATCAATTAGGTAGATTTGTATTGTTTTATAAAGTATGACATTTAACGTTAATAAATAATAAAACATAAATTTAAATACAATAAAAAATAAACAAATTTACTGAGATATTTTTTATATTCTCTTTCATTATCTTTTGAGTTCCTTGTCTATTTTCTTTTGTTTCAGAAGAGAAAATAGGAAGTTACACACAAACTCATTATTTCTATTCTTGTTTCTCATATATTTTATTCTATTATTGAAGATAAAATAGGAATTTTCTCTTCTCTATCTTGATAATAAATTATTAGTTTAATAAATAGTAGTTTTCACTTCATAAGTTTTTTGTATATTCATTATTGTGTTAAATATGTTTTTGGTTCCTTAACTTTGATTAAAGATTATAATTAGTCCCTCTTCAAAACTTTGGTTCAATTTAATTCTTCAACTTTATAAATGTGTGAATTTAGTCATTTTAATCAAATTTTGTTAAATTTATTTTACGTTTCAAACGTGTTTTATGGTAACATTTGAGTTATTTATATCATTTAACACATTTATGCTTAAATATTAACTATCAAACACGTTTAAAAAAGTCAAACAAACTTAACAAAATTTGGTTTAAAAGCCTAAATTCATGCATTTCTAAATATGGAAGACTAAATTGGTTCACTGTTTCAAAAAAGACTAATTCCAATTTTCATTGAAAGTTAAGGGATTAAAAACATTTTTAACCTCATATTATTTCATGAAAGTAAAAGGAAAATTTATGTACCATATGTTTTTTCATGATCTTTTTTAATTATGACTTGATCACCACATATCTTTCTTTTAATAATTACATCTCTTAATCTTTAATTAGATTTTTATAAATTATTTTTGTTCTTAAACTTTTTTTTAAAATAGATATATAGATAAATAATAAAATAATAGATTCATATTTTTAAAAGATAAAAGGAGAGATACCTAGAAGATGAAAATAAAACACATTCTACTTCTTCACCTCTTTTAAAACATAATACTAACTAAAGATATAATTATTAAATTGGAGGACCTTTTCAAAGGTTGGAAAAATTATATGTGCAACTGAAAAATTTTATATTAAGTCTGTGTAACGTATATAAATTTGGATATATTATTTCGGTCTTTCTTTGGTAAAGATCCTTTATTAGATATTAATAATTAATATTTAAATTGAAAATTAATGTGTGTAATATTGGTATTAAAAAATCCTTTAACATTTTAATTTAAAAATAAATGTTCAAATTAAGTTAAAATAAATTTTAAACAATTGTTTTTGTAATTATAAAAATGAATAAATACAATTAATTTCAAATACAACAAAATAAAATAAATACAATTATTTCAAATAGAAATTAAGTTGATGTAGAATGTCATCAGGCTCCTAGCGCATTGCTTTTCATGGAATCATGGCATAGAGACTTTGAATGTTTTTGAACTCTCCGAATGCATTTGTGTGAAAATTTCTCATAAGTTTGTACTAAAATGAAAATTTAAACAATACTTTTAAAAACACTCCTTTTTAACGACGATTGATATTATAACGATCGTTATATAACTTATTCAATCGAACTGATCAAATCTGTCGTGATTTATTAAATCTAAATATTTTTCTTTTTAAATATTATATTTATAACAATATATAAAGATGATTCTCTTTTTTGTGTTTACATTTTATAATACCAGTTTTACCCTTAATTATTTTATAAATAATTTATTTTTAACCGTTATTCTAAAAACTTCTTTTGTTTTAAACCATTATTTTAATTTTTTTTTACATATCTTTTTTTTTAATTTTACATTTAATAATTATTTTAAAAATTAATTATAGATTTGTTATTGATCTTAAGTTAAATTTTTTGAAAATTAAAAAATACAAATACACAAATATAATTACAACACATGCGCGTTCGCTAATATATATATTATAATGACGATTAGTGCATTAATTGTCGTAATTTTGTGAATCTAATTTTTCGAAGCTTTAAATAGCTTATAACGACGAGTTTGGAAACCGTCGTAATTTTTATGAAAATTGACACGGTAAACTAGCTGCGTTGTTTTCCCCAAACTTTAAACAATGATTATTTCAACGACAGATAAAAAGCTATGATAAAATACCTATTTTAACCATCGTAAAAAATCTGATTGTTAAAATTTTAAAAAGAATTAATACGAGCCTCTTCGTATTATTAGAAAAATATACAAAAAAATTAAAAATAGTGAGAAAGTTATGCACTTTATATTATATTATTAGTTATTAGTACATCTTTATTGCAGAAAGTGCTCATTTTATTTAAGGAAATATTGATGAACAATATAATTTTGACTATACACATATATATATATATATATATATATATATATATATATATATTTATTTTCTCCTATAGAAGAAATCTGGAGAGCCCCACTTTCCCCCCAGTTTGCTTAACATCTTTCTCAGACTGTTCTTTATACTCCTTAAAAGTGAATTTTTTGTACATAGCTGGCTTCATGTGGCTTTTTATAATTGCTTCCTCCATGGGACAATAGAAAAATGCCATAGAAAACCTCTCAGCATTCTCTGCAGCAACAACTCTGTGTTTTATGCTTTTATAAACACCATTGCTCCATGCCTGCACATTATAACGCACAAGTTAAAGTTTAGAAGCTCTTCCAAGACCTAGCTTTAGTCAACCATATAATATAGAAAAACGACAAATTATTGAGGGTATGTTAATGTTGGTTCTAAAGTGAATATTCATCAAAGTTCCACACCGAGTAATTTGAAGAAGAGAACAACAGAAAATATTATAAAAGTAAATAGTTGCTTTTAGAATTGTCATCGCAACCCAATAGGTCTCTTGAGTGTATGAGGGACTTAGATAGTTATGTATCATTAAAAAATTTGCAATTTTGATTGACTACTTGTGGAGGTAAGTCTTAAGTGCTGAACATGTTAAATTTTTTATGTACTTTTATTTATATTTTTCTATTCTTTTATGTGAATGTGCTAATTATAACATACTTTTTATAGACAGACACGGGTGATGTGCTTTTTATTGGAGCCCACAAAAAGTTGAAACAATTGATGCATGTTGGAAATTTTGTCTTTGTTAATTATTTCAGACGTATTCATTCTAGCCGTCTAATAATTTCTATTGGATTGATGATCACATTTTCAACCCTTTTTGTCCATTCAGATTCGTTGAAAAGTTGGTGGGTTTTAACTTTTAGCATGATGGAGTGGTAATTGAAAATGAAGACATCCATGTTGGACATTATTTATATATGTATACTAAGCAAGTCCTCCAAAGTCATTATTGTCCTTCTGAAAACAGCTCAACAAATTTTTGCCCTAAATTGAGCATATAATTGTGAGAATAGATAGTAAATTCTCATTATAACATTTTTTTTATTTAATCATTCCATTTTATTAGAAATGAAATTTAAACCTAATTCAATTTCATAATATCAGCGTGTAAGATGAGGTATGTACCTCATTTATATATAATGAAATTGTTTTATCTTTAATCGATGTGAGACTTAAAAATAAAAAGATAGTGTGAATACTTTATAACATTATTCTAGAAAGAGTAATGAGATTTCACCTGAAACAAGTCACCGATGTTAACGACCAGAGCATGTGGATTAGGCTTAACACCTACCCATTGTCCATCTTTCATCAATTGCAATCCCCCAACATGGTCTTGATGTACGATGGTGAGAAAACTAGTGTCACAGTGAGGTATCAAGCCATGCATCTTTGATACAGGGCATGGAGGATATCGATTCAGTCGAATGAATGAACTCTTTGGCCAGCAATGCTCTCGAAAATAGTTCGATTTCGCATTCAATTTGCAGGCTAGTATTTCAGACAAGCTCTGTGCAAGGGAGAACATTCGTGTTGCAAAACCTTCAAGGCTTGATCTAAGTTAAGAAAACAAAATTACTCCTTTTTCAGTTTATGTCAAAACACACAATGAAGGCACATGAAAGTATATGCATGTCATTCAGTGTTTATTAAGGAATGCTTTATTACCAGATGAACAACATGCTTGCCATGAATGTATTTGAAGAAACTAGTGTGAATAGAATACTCATACTTCTTGTTTGAAACATATATGAACTGTCTAGAACTGAATTCAAGTCACATTCTAGTTGCAGTAAGAATAAATTTAAATGCTTTAATGATTTTTTTTTCTGAAGTTAATTATTTTTTGTCCTTAAACAATAATGTAACTTTGATTTTTGTCAAATTTTGATTTTGTTAAGTTCCTATACTTAAAGAATGCATGGATGTAATCCTCTTTTTCTAATGGTGTCACATGTTGTTTTCTGACATGACAAACAATGAATTACTCCGATCTTTTAAAATGTTAATAAGAAGGGAACATTTAACCTGCATACAACGTGATTTCTTGTTTGTTAAATGAAAAAATACTTAACATTGTTGGACAAAAAGAATCACATTCATGCATTTGTTAAGTATAAGAAACTAATAAAATCAAAGTTTAAGATAAAGATGAAAATCAAAATTGTTTTATAGTTTTGAGATAAAAAAAATATATTTAACTTTTTATTAATATTATTATTTATTACTAAATAAATATATAATGTATTTTTTTTATAAGATATTATATATATATATATATATATATATATATATATATATATATATATATTCATGTTTTTATTTAAATAATTTGTATAAAAAAATAATACTAGATAAATTAGTAGAGAAATTTCATAAAAAACAAAATATAGCATATGACTGATAATAATTTGCTTATTTCTTCATATCTCTGAAGTTGTTATATTGTGAGCTCAAAGAAAACGTTATTCAGGGAAACTATTTTCTTGTTGACAAATAAGGATATGATAAGGCACTTTTAACTATAAAGACATAAACACCACTAAATATATTCCCATATTATTGTTAATAGAATTAAATTCGATATATATATTGATTTTAAAATATATTGAGACTCGTGCTTGAAAATTTGTCCATTTCTTCTCGACCAAATAGACTAAATGGAGAATCATTAGTCTGTAACTATCCCACATTACTCCTTGTTTACAACATTTTTAGAAACACTTTTCTTTTTTCTTTTATTAGGCATTGTTATAAATGTCAATGTAAAAGAAGTTGACGTGACTTGATTTGTCTGGCTTTAGAAAGCTTGCGAAGAAAATGAAGATGTATGGTCATGAGTTAGGTTCTAGGGGAACCCACTCTATTGTACGAGTGCTGTCTCTTAGTTGTAATAAGTTAAAAACATCTATTCCTACGTACTCCAGAAGAAGCAAGCTAAGGTGTAAATTCAATACGTATAAAGGGATCAAATGGTAAATAAAATAGTTAATAATTGGGTGATATCGTTGAAATTCTTATATCAACTAGAGATAAAATGATTTTACGATATATAAGTTAGTACAAATTTCATCTTTTATATATATATATATATATATATATATATATATATATATATATATATATATATATATATATATTCTGCGTTAAGACTAAATATTAATAACAAGAGTATACCTGAGAGTTTGGTGTTGGTCCATCCTTGAGACGTCAGTGACATAAAAGTGAAAGGCTTCTGACCATGACAGTTGTCTGAGATTGGTGGCAAAAGGATTCCCCCACCTATAAGCTTTGGCAGATAAGGTAGAGAAAATAACTTGCTGTGTTGACTTGTTCACAAAAGGTTGATAGAACACTTTCTTTTGTTCAATCTGCATGCTCTTGAGAAGCTCCTGTGGAATACCATGATTCACAACTTGAAAGAAACCCCATTCTCTTGCAGCTTCTGCAATTTCTCTCATGCATTCCTCTCTCTCAACACTTAACCTTCCAAGGTCGATCAAAGGTATATCACATCTCTCCACTGTAGAGCTGCAGTAGTCGTTATTGTTCCTTGAATCCCCTACGTCTTTCTGCACAAGGCTCTTGTAGGCCTCAAGGAATGGTGGTTCATAATCCATTTCAGAGCAAAATGTTACACTACATTCACAAAACCAATCCATTATTCGGTATGTGTCCGTAAACTTCTGATTAACAGTGTTTGGATCAACATTCCATCATCACGTTGAATGTGAATCCAATGTAAGACAAAGATTTTGTTAAACCAGACACAGTTGGTGTGTGTCTTTTTTAACTTATTTTAAGGAAATCATAGTTGTTTGTACGCATGCATTTATATGCTAAATGCTTTCTCTGTATCATAAACAAGATTAAGCTTTTATACAAAACGTTGCCAGTATCTATAGCAGCAACCATTGTTGCCCTAACTTCTGTTCTACAAACACACTTAAACACAGACAAATATATATACTTAGCTTCGAAGGGAAATATATATATATATATTTTTCTATATATTTAAAAGTCAAACAGAGGCCTGAAAGATTCATATTATAATAATAAAAGAATTATCCAAGGATCAAAATTTCACCTGTTCTTCTTTGAAGATGATTATTTGCTTCGTAGCTTGCAAATGCTAAGGTAGAGTCAGATGAAGAGAAGACACAATGAATTCTAGCAGAGAAACTCGGGTAAGTAATTCTTAGAAGAAAGAAAGTTGAAGTTTTATGTGAGAAGAAGAAGAAGAGCACGTAATGGATTGTTTAAGAAATTGGTGGTGGCAGAGATATTTATATGCATGTGAATCCATGCGAGGAAGTTTTGGAATAGCACTACGATTAAGTATATGGCTAAAGCAGAGACCACGCGGCCAAACACAGCATCAGAAAAAGAGAGGGGACAAACCATGCAACCACAACTACAACATACTATATAAGATATCAGAATTCTTGACGTGTAGCCACGAAGTGCAATCTACGTTCAGAAGGTAATAAGGAACCAATAAAATTTTACCATGTTACTGTATCTTGTTACTCTTGTTACTTTTATATAACATTTGTTTAAAATCTTTAAATACTCATTAATCGTTTATCATTTATGTTTTTTACCATTATTTAAATTATATTAACTGTTTTATATAATAAGGATATGCCACTTTCTGACGTTTGGCAATTTTTAGTATGGAAGAGCAGGAACAACAGTGTAGAACGATGGTATTTGGACAGGTAGGTATCAGTATATTGGGTAAACTTTTTGGTTTATTTTGATGTTTGTACGTGATTCTAATAATTCAATTTGTCCTTTTGGCTTTTAAAGTGGATTACAAATTCGGAGTAACGTTATTTTTTTTACTTAAAATGCTGAATTATTATTATTATTATTATTTCGCTTAAATATACTTATTACATTTGTGAAATGAAATAATCTTAAAAATTAGAAGTCAGGATTTAAAAAAAAAAATAGTGATGAAACTTGAATAGTTATATGAGATATAAAATTAAAGTATGAAAAAAATTGCTTATGAATAACTAAAACTTGCTTATAAACATGAAAGAAAAGCAACCCAACAAATGTCTTCGATTTGAGTAGCTAATCCCATAAAGAACGTGCAAAGCAGAAGAAAAGGAATTGTTATTTATAAAGCATTTAAAGGTATCTTGGAACCAATCTCAGGTAATTAGACACCCAAAACAATGATGAGGAGTTTCTTGATTCTTACAACATAAACAAGTAGAACATAAAACAATTCCAATCATCAATAATCTTTCCCCTAATAATTCGAACACTATAAGAAAATAAATATTTAGCAAAGACTAAAAGTTGATGTTAATAAGTAAAATTCGATACTAATTAGCCGATAGCCTCAAATTTACATAATGTGAAATGGACTCTAGATCCATAAATGTTAATTCATTAGCATCGACAAGATCGACTCTTAATAGTGTCAACTAAGCCAACATTAATTTATCATTAATTTTTAAATTGATTGTTAATTAAAACAATTTAGTACCGACCTAGTCGATGCTAATTAACACATTTTTATTTTAAAATATACTCAATTTAGTGTTGATTAGCTCAAACTAGATGAAATTTATCTTTAATATTAGCTAGTTTGGTAGATACCAATCATAGTAATTTAAGAAAAAGTTTTTCATACGATACCTCCATCTTTAACAAAATAAAATACAAACTAAAAAATTGTAATGGATAAAGGTGATGAGTTTGATTGAAGGAGATGAAGAGAAAAGTGTGGATGAAGGACATGTGTGTAAATAAAGCAAATGTGGATGAAAAAGATGAGTATAAGTGGAGGATATAAGTGTGGATAAAAGGGATGGGTGTAGATGAAGAACATTTATATAAAAATGAGAGGGAAATTTGTGAGTGATAAGATTTCTCATCTTTAAATCTACATTTTTACTTAAATATAATTTATAATTCCTATTTGTTGGTAGGAAAAGGCATACAAATATGTAACATGTAAATATTAGAGATATATTATATTAGAATTGACGCTAACTTCGGAAAATAAAATTAGTGTTGACTTAGCCGAGTAAACTCCACTAGTGTAGTTTTGAAGTTTTAACTCATGATATAAAAATGTAGTAGCAATTTTAAAATTTTTGTGAACTTATAGGCCTCAGTTGTTGATGTAATCAAAGCATATTCAACTATATGCTTCGGTTATTAAGGAACCGAAACCTATAAGTTCACGAAAATTTCAAAATCATCACTCTTTTTTTAAGATTTTAATTTAGCATGTAGGTATAGGCCTCAGTTACTACAGAACTGAGGCCTATACACCTTATATGCTTCGGTTGCTACTGAACTGAAGTCTATAAGTTTGCAAAAATTTCAAATTTGTCAAAGTTTTTTTAATTATTTTTTTAACTGCAAAGATATAGGCTTCGATTGCTACAGAACCGAGGCCTATACACCCTATATGTTTTGGTTGATACAGAACCAAGGTCTATACACCTTATATGCTTCGATTATTGCAGAACTGAAACCTATAAGTTTGCGAAAAGTTCAAAATTGTCACTATTTTTTTAAATTATTTTATTTAAGCGTAGAGGTTTAGGCCTCGATTATTAGTATAATTGAGGCCTAAACATCTTTTATGCTTCGATTTTTCTAATAACTTAGACCTAAAACTCTACTTAGGGTTCTTCTTCTTCTTCGTTGCAAAAACCATCGTCCAAGGTCTCCACTCTCCGCCTTCATTGCTAAAGGACTTTGTGAGGACCTCCATTCACCAGCTCGTCGCCACTCAACGTCGAAGTGGTGGGTGTTATTTTTTCGTTCTTTATTTTTTTTGCGTTTTTGGTGGTTTTTGTGTGTTCCTTGGGCTCTTTTCTTTGTAAAGTTTGAATTTCTTTTGCTGCCATTGGTGCCTAGGTACTGTTTTTGTTGGGTATTGGGCTCCCTTCCTATGTGGAGAAAAGGTCCAAAATTTGAGAAGCCCATATCTCACTTAACCTAGTGGAGAGGAGGTTATAAAATAAAGAGAGAGGCAGAACAATAGAGTCAGAATACACTGAAAGCCCTAACACATAGAGGGAGAAGTAGAGGGAAAATTCTATTCACGTTTTTCATAGAGCTGTCGCAGTAAATTCGGCGCTGCGGATTCGTTCACCGTTGGATCGGGCTGAAATTTTTACAACAGGTTCGGAACTCATTGCTCTTCATTCTGACCGGTCGGATCTTTGATACGAGGTCTGAGTTGGGAGATATTAATTTCGCACTACAGCAGTGATTTGTAGAGGTTTTCCTCTCTTGTTCTTCTCTATTTTGAAAGCTTTGTTGCTTTGTTATTTGGTTGGGTGTTGGCACTAATTTGTGCTATTGATTGAGACTCTTTTGTACTCTTGTTGATC